>Ga0326513_10002679_pt1 | contig 13093 bp, 22 predicted proteins | sample 2_2465_0518_D_FD_203654 | JGI IMG/M metagenome (GOLD analysis project Ga0326513, IMG submission 203654) | Bovine rumen microbial communities from UC Davis, California, United States - 2_2465_0518 | ecosystem: Host-associated > Mammals > Digestive system > Stomach > Rumen | place: USA...
AGAATGAACCCACAGAAAGGGGGTACAGAATGAACCGGCAACGCTTAGAAGAATGGATAAAGGAAAGCGGGGCAACGGAAACAACGACCTTCTATGCCAACAGGATAAATTATTTTTTTGCAACGCTTCCCGACGGGTGGACGGCAATTTTTGAGAACAACAACGGCGACTATATACCACTTATACAAGCCGCCGACAGAGCACACGCAGAAAGCTATTGTATACTGCGCGAACCGTTACCAGTACCGGCGCAGCGGATATAAAAGAAAAGAAAGGGGCTACAGAATGAGCGAATATAACCACGCTGAAAGATACAGTATCGGCGAAATAATGGAAGCACTAAATATTAAAGGAAAGACAAGACAAGCACTGTTTTTATTTTTTATAAAAGACCAAATCAACGCTACAAACTTAGAAACAGGGATAAGCGCAGACAGGCTTTTAGCAATTTTAAAAACCCTTACACCACTTCAGAGAAAACTTTTAAATTTAAAAAAGAGGACGGAAAAGAATGAACACTAACGACGAAAAGACCTTCGGCAAGATAAGGGGAATAGACTGGAAGCGCTACGCCCTGGACTTTTGCGGCTACGAAATTATAACGACCTTCGGAAGCGACTTCGACATAGCGGAAGCCTTCGGCCTGGACGCGATCCGGGACACCTTTAACCGCGCTTTTAGCGAATGGAAGGGCAATTACAAGTATTTGACCGAATTAGTCTTAATCCTTAACTGGAAAATATGGCAGCACTACGGCAAAAATGACGACTACGCCCGCTTATATGACGAATTATGGAGAACTGCGGACGGCTACGCTTGCGACAACCTGGAAGGCGAAGAAGCGGCCTACTTCTACAGGATCACGGACTAAACGGGGGAATTATGGAAGCGGACACCAAAAATAATGACATAACGCCGGAACGCATATTAAAGCTTACAAAGACCGGCGGAAGGGGACGCCCCCCGGCGATCCCGAAAGAAAACGCATATCTTCTAACGCAAGGAATGATAAGCGGCGACACTATGAGAACGGTAACAAATAAATACTACCGCGCTTTAGGCTTAAGCGTGATAGAAAGCTATTCCAGGGAAGACGCCGCAATATTCACAAGCGGGCGAAAGCTGAAATACTGCGGAGTATTAGAGCAGATAGGCCGGGCGGCGACGGAATGGGAAAAAGGCAAGCTAAGCGACAACAACTTTTACCATATCTTATATATGGCACTTCAGCTATTAAACGACGGCGCACCGTCAAAAGAAGTAGAACGGCGGCTAAGAAACTTAAGAACGGTATTACCAATTCTTGAAGTATCGGAACAGGCCAACGACACAACGGGAGAACCAGAATCATGAAAAGAGACATTACAAAAGCCTTAGCGGCATACTATGAAAAATTTGAAAAGCGCGCCAATAACGAAGGCGCCTTCTACCCGTCGGACGTTATGCAGATCATAGACCGCAACAAAGACGGCGGATCAGACGCTATCTACAAGGCGATCACGGACGCGTTAAAAATCGGTTTTATTATCGGCGCGCGCTACCAGTACAGACAGGGAAGGAAGCATAAAAAACGCGCCAGGTAAATAATACTCAGTAATGACTTGCCGCAAATCCGCGCCAAAACAATATCGGCAGACAAGTACATACTCATTACCAACTTGCCGACAGAGCAAGTTTCGCCCGTGTATAACGCTTTTCCCATTTTGAGAAAATGACAAAACGGGCACTTGTTGGGGATCACGCACCCCAAACCCGCAATTAGTCTAAAGACAGCCGCGAAGGACGCGGGAAGGACTACAGACCACAGACAGGGGAAGCCAAAAAGAAAGAACCCACAGAACGAAGAACGCAACGCGGCGGACTTCCAGGGCGAAGGCTTCCCCGTCACTGTGGGAACATTCAAAAAGAAAGGGGCTTACATGAACGGCAAAGAACACGAAACGGGGCGGGAAGCCCTGGAAAGTGAACCCACAGAGAGGGCGACTTTTTCCCCGGCTACTGTGGGAACACTTAAACGCCTGGAAGAAGAAACCTACAGCGCTTACGGCGTAAACAGCAAGCCGCCCGGCTTTACATGGATAAACATGGCATTAGATATAGCATGGAAAATAACAAACGAACCGGGCTTACTGGACATGATCACGGAAGCGGACTTAGACCAGCTAACGGAAGAAAACTTCCACACGGCGCGACATGCTGCGGAAGTAGCACTACATTTAAAGAAATACATAATATAACAGAAATACAATGTATACATGTTATACAAATATCATTTTATTACACACCATAAAAAGGGAATATAAAACAATATGGAATACTGGAAAGTCTTTTACAACGAAAAGACCGGCGAAGAATATACAGCCTATACGCTGCGGGGATCCTTTCCCGGCGAAGAAGAATCTACAGCGGAGCTTATAGCCGCAGAACACCATATAAACCGGGAAGACATTAAAACACGGATAGAAAGAAGGGGCTAAACATGAACATAAAAGAATTAAACCGGGCGCAGCTTTTACAGCTTAAGGCGGACTACTACGAAGAACACCACCCGGAAGGCGTAAGCTACGGCGAATTAGCGGACATAGACAACTTAGTAAGCGACGAAGAAATAGTAGAAGCCTACGACGGCGTAGACTTCGTAGAAGACGACTTTATAAGCTAAGGGGGCAATTATGAAAATACTGACCTTCACAAACCAGAAAGGCGGAACGGGGAAGACTACTTCCGCGCTATCTGTGGGGGCGGGACTGACCCGAAAGGGCTACAACGTCTTAATAATCGACCTTGACCCCCAGGGGAACGCAACGACGGCGGCGGGGATCACCCCGGACGAGAAAGACCCCACAGTATACGAAGTCTTAAAGGGCGCGGCGAAGACTGCGGACGCGATCCGAACCACGGCGGGGGGCTATGATATAGTCCCCACCGATATAAGACAAAGCGGCGCGGACATAGAATTAGCAAGCGCAGCCGGGCGGGATTTCATCCTACTGGAAGCCCTGGAAGACGTAAAAGACCGCTACGACTACGCAATAATAGACAGCCCGCCAAGCTTAAGCGTAGTAACCCTAATGGGGCTTACGGCGGCGGACGGCGTAGTAATAACGCTTAAGGCGGACTATTTAGCCTTGAACGGCGTAGCGCAGCTTAAAGACACCATAGACTTAGTAAGAAGGCGGCTTAACCCGCGCTTAGAAGTAACCGGCGTCTTACTGACCTTCTACGACGACCGGAAGAACTTAGACAAGGAAATAGCCGACCAGGCGGAAGAAGGCTTCCCGGGAAAGGTATTTAAGACGCGGATCAGCGAAGCCGTAGCGCTTGCGGAAGCGCCTTCCGCCGGGCGCGATATATTCCAGTATAAGCCGAGAAGCAAATCGGCGAAGCAATACAACGAAGTAGTAGACGAAATTATAGCAAGGACGGCGGAAACGTAACCGAAAGAACCCACAGCGGGGGGGCTCCTACTGTGGGGACACTCAAAACAGAAAGGAAGGCTACACAATGGCACAAAGTAAGCTAAGCTTCGACAACCCTTTATTAAGGGGAAGCGCTGCGGAGAATGAACTCACAGAGAAGAAGAAAGTAGGACGCCCGCGCCGGGACGACTTAGTAAGGGACAACAGCGCCCAGGAAGGGCTACCGGCAGAATATACGCGCTTTTCCGTAATATGCAAAGCGGACAACGTAAAGGACTTGAAAGACTACGCCTACACAAAGCGGATCACCTTAAAAGAGGCCGTGGACGAAGTAGTAGAAAGATTCTTCCGTGAATACCGCAGTAACCCGGACAATGAAGAATTATTAGACCATACCAGGGGGAAGAAATGAAATTAGAGAAAGACTTATACACGGCGAAGGAAGCGGCGGCGCTTGTAGGAATCAGCCCCCCGGCGATCCGCGCGGCGATCCTTGCGGGGACGCTTAAGGCAGACAAGTTTAATAATTCTTATGTTATCCGCCGGGAAGACTTCGCGGACTACCTGGAATACAGGGAAAGGCGGGACAATGGAGAATAATATAACGGCTGAAAAGAAAGCGGAACTATTAACCGCAATAGACAAGGCACAAGGCGCTTTAGCCCGTTTTGAAGAATTTGAAGAAATGAATAAAAAAACGACCAATAAAGCCCCGACGATAGAGGAAGCATTAATAGACCTGGACAGCGCCGTAAGTATCATAGACGACTTTATAAAGAGCACCCACGAAGACACGGACTTGTTAATAGCTTTTCACCTTCTAAAAGCGGGGACGCCGCCGACACTGGAAGAAGCAAACGACTTCTTAGAAAATCTTACCCCTTCTAAAGTAAAAATCCTTCTTCCCTTGCATGAAGTAACCCCACAGGAAAGAGCGGCGCTTACCTACACGAAGGAAGAAAGAGCGGCACGGCGCAACGGATCACCGGAAGAAGCACAGGCCGCGACCCAGGCGCGACGGAACAGGGCTAAAGCCTTCTTATCTACTCTTAATGTTTCCGAGGTATTAACGCTATTAACAAAGGGAACAAACGGCGGACACTACAGCACCTTCACCCCTACACCAACAACGGAAAAAGAAGATTATATCACAATAAGCACTACGCAGTTTTGCCGCGTAACAAGCGAAGTTATAAACTTGTCAGACTTCGACGAAACCGCACGAAGGATAAACCGGCGGAAGAAAAAGAAGGTTGCACGAAGCGGAACAATGAACCAGGGGGCGCTAAAAGCCCTACAGGTAAGCGAACGCGGGGGCGGAATGACGTTAGCAGTCCCGGCGGGGATCCCCTTAGAGAAAATAGCAGAAAACGGGCAAAAAGAACTTAACTATGTTATAGGGCAGATATACAAGCGCGACTACGACACGGAACACGATCAAATTAAAGCGGGCGTTATAACAATATCAGACAACGACTTAGCAAAAGATAAAGTCTGCGGAACGGATAATAAGACAGTAAACCGGCGGAACTTCTTAAACTTTCTTACCTTTTTATCTGAATGTAAAGGCGCAGCGCATACCGTATCGCGCGGAAAAAAGAAAAAAGGCGAACCGGAAGTAACTATAGACAAGTTGGACATAGCACCATTATTTAAGCGAATCACCGTTAAGCGGGGCGGCGTATACGAATTAGTCCCCAATGAACAATTTAATTGGAAACCCACCTTGCAATACTACACCTACTCACCTAAAAGCGCTTATATGCTATCCGGGCGGGCTTATCAGACCTTGAGCGCGATCCTACAAAAAGCCCGGCTAAGCGCTGCGGACAGACAAAACCCGGCGGAAATCAGCATAACACTAATGGAAGTAGCAGACTTACTACGGCTTCCCCTGGACACCAACGAAGCGAAAAAGCTTATTAAAACGCCTATTAGGAATATCGTAGACGAAATAAACACAATAGTAACAGACGTAAGCTTAAGCCTGGAAGCAGACGAAGGCGCCAATAAGGCGGAATATTTGACCGGAAGCATAAAAGCGACCTTTAGCGGCGACCTTCTACAGACTTTTGAAAAGCTGAAGGAACAGAAAGAAAAGAACTACAAAAAACAATTAGCGAAGCACAACCGCGCAGTAAACGCCCAAAAACAGAGGGAAGCGAACGCGGCGGCGAAGGCGAAGGCCGGAAAGAAAAAACTTCCGAATTGAACTTTTAAGTCTGACCTTTTGAACTTTTAACTCTGACCTTTTGAACTTTTAACTCTGACTTTTGAACTTTTAACTCTGACTTTTGAACTTTTAAGTCTGACCCCGGAAACAGCGCAGAAACCCCAAAAACCCGCGTAAAATAAGGCTTTTTCGCACTTTAACCGGCTTCCGCCACTTCCGCCATTATTATGTTTATTATTAAGTAGATTAATACTTAAGCGCGTTATTGCTGCGGCTTAACTTACGCAGCCGCACCAAACGCGAAAGAGAGACCCCACAGACGAGGCGTGCGGCAAGCCCCTACTGTGGGAACACACCCCGGGAAAACAGCCCCCGGAAGACCACCCCCGGGATTTTCGCCTTTTTATTTAATCACTGCGACGGCGAGGAAGTAGGCGCGGCGGAAATGCTGAAGAATCGCAGGACATACCCCCAGGCGGAAGCGCGCTCCTTTTCTGTGGGATCACACGGAACGACCATTTTTAGACAGCTTGCACAAATAACACGGCACGCCCGGAACGGATCCCGAAGGGCCGACGGCGGCAAAACTGTATAAAGTACACAAAAAGCCCCCACAGAAAAGAGGGCGGCAAAAGCTTCTTCACTGTGGGGACACCCTAAGCGCCGACACGAAAGGACGGCTATCTAATGAGAATACCACGACAATTAGAAGAATTAAAGCCCCTAAGACAATGGGTAAACTATATCAGAATATGGAACGCTACGAAACATGACGGGCGGGGCGGATACGACAAACCGCCGATAAACGCGGCGACGCTATGGGACGGAAAGACCAACAACCCCGATACCTGGACGGACTACGACCGGGCGGCGGCGAATATCGGAAAGACGGCGAACCACAAAGACATAAAACACAAAGACGCCCAGGGAAAAGCGCCGACTATACAAGCCACGATAGAAGGAACAGGCTTAGTATTAGTGCAAGGCTACTGCGGCGTAGACCTGGACGACGTAATAGACGACAAAGGACGCTTAGCACCCTTCGCGGCGGCGATCATTGAACGCCTGGACACCTACACGGAGATAAGCCCAAGCGGAAAAGGGCTACACTTGCTTCTTTACTGTGGGGACTTACTGGAAGCCGCAATAGCCACGGAGCGGGCAACCTATCAAAAAGCTATAGCTTCCGGAATGGGAAAGGAAGCCGCCGCAAGACAGGCAAAGGGCGCGGGCGACTTTGGGAAGCAGTTTCTATTAGACGCTGCGGGCGCGATCACCGACGAAGCCGGGAAAGTCTACGAACTGGAAATATATTTCTACATCCGGGGCGGGCGCTACTTTACAGTAACCGGCAACGTTTACAGGGATAAGCCTATAAACCGGAACAAGGGCGCAGAGCTGCGGGCGATCTTCGACGAATACGTAGCAAAGAGCGACGCTTACAAGGCGGCACAGCGCCCCGCCCCCGCTGTGGGAACTTCCTACACCGCAGGGCGACCGGCAACCGGCGACCAAGACCGGCAAATGATAGAAAGCGCCTTAAGCGCAATAGACCCCGGGGCGCTTGACTTCGGGGAATGGGCTTCTATTATGACCGCGCTAAAAGTCTTAGGCTTCAGCCTGGACGAAGCCGAACGCTTCAGCAGCGGCGGGCTAAGCGGGCGCCCAAACTCTAAGAATGACAGCCGGACAAACGCCTATAGGTGGAATAAATTCCACTTTAAGAAGGGTAACGAGAACGCCGCAGGGATCATAATAAACATGGCTAAGCGCTTCTACTGGACACCGGCGGAAGCCTTCGACGACGACGCCCGGGCGGAATATGGGCGCAGCCTGTACGATGAAGAAGCCCGCGCGGCTTACGGAAGAAGCTTGCACACGGAAGAAGAGCGGCGGCAATATGGGCGCGACCTTCACAAAAAGCGCCTGGAAGAATGGGCGGAAAAACACGCCGACGACTTCCGGCAATGGAAGGAACGGCGCAACGCCCAGGGGCAAGGAAAGAACCCACAGCAAGGGCAACCTTCGCGCCGATCAGGAACGACAGCGCCCAGGGAAGTTACCCCGGAAGGCTTTTTCCCAAGAGAAATACCAAGCGAAGCGGGCTTCCAGAAATGGAAAGAACAAAGAGAAAATGCACAACAAGGGAAAACAGCCGCAAAATGTGAAATAATGACGGCGGAAGACTTTAAAAAATGGATGAAGGGACGGAAGAATGATTAATACAGGCGAAATAATAATAGGCGCTTTTTTGTCATGGTATAAAAGCGGAAAGCTTAGCGGCGAGCAAATAAAGTTATTAACGGATAGAACCAACTTTAGCACTTACGGAAAGGCGGCGGACTTCTTCCAGGACTACGGATTTTTAGACAGTAAGGGCGATACGACGGACTTAGGGAAGCAAACATTAATGAACGCGCCGGACGAAGCGCCGGGGCTTGACAATCTGGAAGCAGCGGAAGCCGACGCCCCCAACTGTGGGGACACTTCCGACAGGATCACCGACGACCGGAGCGACCCCAAACTCGAACCCGCCCGCATTACTGCGGAATTTTGGAAAGAAAACGGCTTCTACGCCGTAACGATTGTATCTGACGCGGGCGACGCTTCCAGAGCAAGTTATACGACCTTTAAAGGCTACGACAACTATATAGCCGGGCGGGATTATTTACATAAATGCGGCTACTGCATCAAAAAAGAAGCCTTCCAGACGGAAGCGCAATACTTCCCCGGCTTACTGACCTACGAAGACGCCGTAAACGTGTTTAAGACTGCGGACGAAAGATACTTAGAGTTTAAAAGCTTCCCGCAGTTTAGCAAAACGGCGAAAATTCGCGTGCATGACTTTATTGTTTTAGCGGCGGATACCGGTGTAGGAAAAAGTAATTTAGCAATCAATTTTTTGAACGATCTTAACGGCGACTATCCGGTGCTATATTTTGATTTAGAAATGGATAGTTTAACAATCTTGCAACGCTTAGTCGCGATACAAACAGGGATAGAACTTGACCGGATAGAAGGCTATCAGAAAGACCCGCACACGGAAGCCGCAGTAAATAGCGCCCTTCGTGCGATCACTTCCCGAAAGCCCTTACAGATACTTAACGACGTCTACGCCCTGGAAGAAATAGAAGCAATCATAAAGAAAACGACGAAAGACCGGGAAGAACCAACAATAGTTATTATTGATCACGGCGGACTACTAGAAATTGAAAAGCGCTTGGATGGATATGAAAAATTTACATATATAGCGAAACACCTTCGTCGAATATCGCGGAAAAATAATATTATTTTGCTTACATTGCTTCAGCAGAACCGGGGAAGCAAGACAAACCAGGATGGAACGCCGAAGCGTCCCACAAATGGAAGCTTAAAAGACTCAGGGGAATGGGAAAATTCAAGCGTAAAAGTTATTTTCCTGTGGAAGAATCCTAAATTAAAGAAGAACCAACAGGAATTATTAATAACAAAAAACAGGAAAGGAAGAAGCGGGGCTTTTACTCTTAATTGTTTTTACGAATCAGGAACTTACACGGAAGCCAAGGAACAGCCACAGGGCGGCGGCGCGTCTTTTGACTTGCATAACTTAACGCCTGACCCCACAGGAAAGCAGACAAAGCGCGACAAAAGGAAAGAAAAACTGCAGACAGCTTACGCAGACGTCGTAGCAAAGACCGGCGAAGGAAATGTAACTTTAAAAGACTTAGCGGACGCTATGGACGTTACAACGGCGACAGTAAAAAGATATTTAAAAGAATATGGCGGCTTTACCTTAGACGGCGAAGCCGTAGACCCGGCGGGAATAGACACTATAGTAGAAAATACCGGCTTTATACGGCTTACCCCGGGCGAAGCTAAAGAATCTTCTATGGCCTTCGACGAACCGGACGACGTAATAGGCTAAGTTTCTTTCCTTAGTGCTTGACATTATGTTGCTATAATGCTACTATGATACCGTCACAGCATCATAATAACATTATTTTTAAAAGGAGGTAAAGAGAATGAAAACATTTTCATTAAGACTAACAGACAATGAAGCGGAGGCACTAAACAGAATATCCTCTTGCTATGGCATGTCAAAAAATAAGATGCTTACAACATTGATTGCAAAATCTTACACGGACATGATGTATTTTGAGCCAAAGCCGGATATGTCCGACTATACGTCGTTTACTTATTGTTTTGAGGACTTGCGAGCGTTCCCGGATCAAATGATTGAACACTACGATGAAGGCGGCCCGTTTACTATCTCAAATAAAGAGTGCATAAAAAGAATTTTAGCAGCTTATGACTATGCGCTGGAAACAGAGAATGACCCCGCCGAACTTGAAAAGATTGAAAAAGGAAAACAGATTGCTATTGACGTGCTGGACATCACAGAGGGCGGATCGGACAAGGTTTATTTTCAAGAGTTAATGAACACCGACGAATAAAAAATAGCATACCAGACTACGCATTATACAGGATATACAAAAGCGCTTTACTAATACTTAGTAGGGCGCTTATTTTTATGTATTTACTGTATAAGTAATAAGTTGTATAAATAATGTATAAATGTTATAATAAGTAAAACATATTTACAATGTATACACGAAATACGGAAAGGGGGCTTGACTGTGGAAAAACTCACGGAAGCGGCACGCGAAGCCCGCGCCCGGTATGTAAGGGAATACCGGAAGAACCAGACGGAAGAGCAGAAGGAACGGCGCCGGGAATATGCCCGCGAATGGGCAAAGAAGAACCCGGACAAGATAAAGGCCGCCCGCGTCCGTTACTGGAATAAAAAGGCGGCGCAGCTTGAAAACGGCGGATAAGCCTGGAAAGGAATCAACCCTAAGCAATGACCATAGAAAACTATTTACCGAAAGGCGGCGAACATCCTTTAACGGCTAAGGAATTGCAACGGATCACCGGCGCAGACGTCCGAACGATCACGGCGGCAATACAGCAAAGAAGGCGCGAAGGCGTCCCCATCGTAGGAAGCAAGGGCGAAAACCCCGGCTATTACATTGCGATCACGGCGGAAGACTTGCGGGACTACTGCGGAAGGCTTAAGCGCGAAGAAGCAGAACTAAGAAGAACCCGCAGGGCTTGCGAACGGATCATAAACAAACTACCGGAAGGGGGCGCGGCGAATGAGTGACGAAGCGGAAGCTTACCTGGAAGGCACTATAGACAAGCTTATAGAAGCATTAGACCGCTTAACAAACGAATTGGAACGGTATAACAATAATAAAAGCATGGAAGAAGGGGACGCGGAATAAATGAGAATATCGCTTAACAAAGGACTGACACCAGGCGCGAACGAAGGGAAAGCCCCTTCTACTGTGGGGACTTACCCCGGAAAGGTGGGAAACATGAACAAGGATATTAAGAAAGTATTAGACGCGGCGGCGGCGCTTAAGAGGGAAAACCCGGAAACGCGGGCGCAGTATTTAAGGGGCATAACAGACGCCCAGGCCGCGCAGAAAGCCGCAGCCCAGGCAAAGGAAGACGCGGAAACGGAAGCGGCCTTCGATAAGGCTTGCGACGACGAGAGCCACGCCCGCGATAAAGAAGCATTTTTCCGGCGACAGCTTGACCGCCTGGACTACACGCCGCGCATGAACGAAGCGGCCTACTACGCCCACGTAGACGCCGTAAAAGACGCCGTAGAAAAGGCGGCGGCGGACTTCCGCAGAGCCGCAGAAAAGGCTATAGACGACATAGCGGCGGCGAAGGCGGCTTACATTGAGATCACGAAGGAAGCGGACGCGGCTTTAATCGCCCTGGACACGGCGGCGAACATCCTTCAGTCAAAATACAGATACAGGACAGTCACCTTTACCGGCGACATCCCGGCGCAGTATGTAGAAGACCAAAACGAATGGACGCGGCACGCGATCCGCTACAACGACACCGGCAAGGGCTACGATCTTGTAGCGAAGGACGGGGCGGACTGGAATAAAAAGACTTGCGCCGCATGGAAAGCCGCAGAAAGCGCGGGGGAAGACGGCTAAAGCATGAACAGAAACCAGATACGAGCGAAGGCGCTTAAGAATATGGGGAAAGCGGAAGTGGAAGGCTTAGCGGACTGGAAGCGGGCACGGCTGGAAACCCCGGCAAGGCGTAAAGGCCAAGGAACCGCGCCTAACTGTGGGATCACTCACGAAAGCGGAAACCAGAACAAGGCGAAAGCACGCCGCCGGAAGCTTAAGCCCCCGGAAGCCCGCAGAGGGACGGGAAAGTAGAAGGGAATTGCAAAGCCATGAACAGTAAGAAATACATACTGAACGACCAGGAAAAGGCGCTTGTAAGAAGTTACAAAGCCGATATGGAATACTATAGCCGGAGAATGAATAAATTTTTAGGCCAGCTTGAAAAGGCAGCCGCCCGGAAGGATAAACACGACTGCGCCCGCGTCGGCTTGGAACTTGCACGGGCGGCGCAAAACTATTGCGATCTGAAAAAGAAAAGCAAGGACGTTTACGCCGTCGGGCGAAAAAGGGCAAAGCGAAGAGAACAGGGCGCAGGCGGCAACCTTTACCCGGCGGGAAGCCTTTACACGGGAATCTAAGCGGGAATATACCGGACATTGCGGCAACGCTGACAAGGCCGGGAAGCCCCCTTACTGTGGGATCACCCACGAAGGCAAGGCGGCGCCCTGGAAGTGTAGGCGGCACACGGGGCGGACTGCGATCCGCGCCCAGACCTTCACCCGAAAGGACTGTGGAACAGCTATCTACAATGTAAACCAGTAATACCATGTAGACAGTTAATAACATGTATACAAGTAATACAAAGGAGATATAACACCATGACAAAACAGACAATCGTTGAAACCTGGAAGGAATCGGGGAAATACGAAGAGGCTTTAGCCCTTCTTCAGAAGACAATGGAGGTAGAGGACGAAACCGTAATTCGCGTAGAAGTTAGCGCCATCTTTGTTAACCCGGATCACACAACAACTTCGGAAGCCGTAACCTTTAACCGGTTCTATCAGGTAACGGAAGAATGACGCCCCAGGGGCGCGCTAAGTTACTTTAAGCATAACCCCGGGGAAAGACCCTACAGGGCGGTAAGTCGGACAAGAAATCTTGTCCTACTTTGAGACAGCCCACGCGCACGAGGGGATCCCCGGGGCGGCTATAGCTTAGAAGGGCATAGCCATAGAAAGACCCCACAGGGGGCACACAGCCCCCGGGACGGGCGGAACGAAGGCGGGGCGGGCTATCCCGGGGAAGCACCCTACAACGGCATAGACGGCGCCGCAGCGCAGCAATGCGCCGCTATCTGTGGGAACACTCACAAAGACACGGCGACACGATCCGACGGGCGACCGGCTGCACTCACGCGGCGCAGCTTCCGACAGGACGACAACGAGAACAGCGAAGGCAAAGGGCAAAGCGCAAGGGGAAAGAACCGCCGGAATCATTACCAAGATTTTTTGTAATGGTAAGAGCAAGACGCAAGGGGAAAGGAATTAAATAAAAAAATATTTTTCTTTCTTTTGAAAATAATT
>Ga0326513_10002680_pt1 | contig 13087 bp, 11 predicted proteins | sample 2_2465_0518_D_FD_203654 | JGI IMG/M metagenome (GOLD analysis project Ga0326513, IMG submission 203654) | Bovine rumen microbial communities from UC Davis, California, United States - 2_2465_0518 | ecosystem: Host-associated > Mammals > Digestive system > Stomach > Rumen | place: USA...
GAGTTTATATCTCGAATATCAGAGATGGATGAATCATATGTGAGCTTTAAAGCTTCCATACAACCCTCCAATTAAAATGTAAGTATATTAGAAAGAGCATACTCGCTCAGACTATCTAGTACTCGGACTTGTGTGGCTTCGTTATAAAAAATCCACACTTTCATTTCTTTTTTCTTTTTTACCGCTTTGTCTGCCTGTGTTTCCTCGGTCGCTTTCTTTTTTGAGACCACCTTCCTTGGCTCCTTAGCCAGAACAAATCCATGATCAAGAAGAGTGTTCTTATCTTCCTCGGAAAACACATAAATGAATTTTTCCATTTGTGCACCTCTTCGGCGAATTACCATTCATTGTCTTCTACGGATCTCTCATGAGAGCTTTCGCCACTGTCAGTTCGTTCGCCGATATCCATTTGAGGTCTGCCGCCTTCTTCAGTGGTTCCTTCGGCTATGTCTCCACTGCTCATCTGCGTAGAACTCTGAAGCGGTATGAACCGGCTCGGCAAATCGAGCAGATCTGTCTCGAGGTAAGACATTGAATCCATTTCAGCCTGTCCAAGACCCATCACTGCACAATATGCACTGATGAACGGCAGGCCGTACTGACATGCTTTAATGTACTGGTCAGCCATCTCCTTACGGTTGAATTCACTGACATTCAAAAACGTCACTTTGAAGTTCTTCCCGTAGCTCTGATTCTGGATATATCTGTTCACCATGTCCTCAATGCTCTTTACGATTCCGTAAGTGATGGACTGGTCAACCTTGATAGACAAAAGCAATGCGGTCGCTGATGCAGTTGGATTGTTAAACAGCAGTGAAGAAACACCAGCCGCTGTAAACAACGCAGCTTCGGCCTCAGCGATCGTATCCGGGTCTTGTGCTCCAGACCGTTCGAAACTAATTTTCTGAATCGGCATTGGCGTCAGCACAGTACCAACCTCAGGGGGAACAACCTCACTCAGGTTCCTCCAGAACTCAACTGCTTTGTTGTAGTCTATCTTCCAGTTACCTTCATCATCCATCGGCAACGTCATAGCAAGCATGGCATAATTTTCCAGCTCAGTTTTCGCGAGCTTCAGATTACGGTAATCTTCCAGGTCATATATCTCACGCAGTAATCCGGCGAATGGCGGCACTGGGTATTCAGGCAGTTCTGAGTTACACTTAATTGCAAACGAAGTAGGGCAGTCAAGCTCCTGCCACTTCGGTGCAAGCTTGTTATCATATCTTTCATACCGGAGACGAAACTCCTCAGGATAGTAGTCCAGGAGATATCTCTTCGATCTGAAGTACGAAAAGTCAAACTGCACATTAAAGACGTTGCCCTCAATAGAACTGATGGAGCAGTAGTCCGCTGGCAACTGCTGAACGGTAATCGTATCTTTATTGACCCAAAGCGTTCCATAGAAGACGTCTTCTTTCAGACACACTTTGATAATTTTCCCAAACTGCGTTTTGACCGACATCGATGTAAGCGCATCCAAAACCCGGCGGTAGTTGATGCTCACGATTCGATCATTCGCTTTCTGTGGATCGATCTTGTATGGCGAAACGATGTACGCCAAATCACTCAGCCCTACAAAATAGTCAATCAGTCTCCTGAAATGTGGGCTGGCAACATATATATATTCCACTGCCTTACGCAAATTCTTTGCGTTCTGGTATGGATTCGACAGAAATTTGATAATTTCGTTTTTGGAATAGACAGAGAAGACCGGAGCCTGTGTCTTATTCTCATTTAGGTCTCGCAAGATCAGACGCGCCATTTGTTTATATGTGAGCGAAAGCTGATCTAAGTTATCCAGGCTGGTTTTAGCCTGGGTCGGCAGATCCTGTGCCGTAGGTTTACTGGAAGTGTTACTACCATTGTTACCATAAACCCTTCCGTTTCTTTTTCGAGCCACCTCTGTCGATCACCTCCGATCTACCATAAACAGGCGCTTTGATTTCAAACATATGTGTATCATTAATGCTTTTTGCTTTGTTTTTGTTTAATTTATTTTCTATCTGTACTGCAACGTAATAGTTATACGCCAAGCTGGAATATCTATCTTTTCGCATTCCGGATTTTTCATATATCTTAATTTTCCCGCCAATTTCTTCATGCTGAAGATTTATCAATTCATTGACGAGCAGAGTAGTATTGATATATGGCAGTTGTATTTGTACCTTATCAGCCGGGCTTAAAGAATTATATCCTTTGATATCTGCCAGCGATTCCTCTGCGTCGAATTCATTATTCAAAAGGCGGACACGCCCACTGCGAAATCCTTCGCGGAGCATAAATGCCATATCGCTGTTCTGACTGGCATTGGCTTTGATTGCCCAGATTACTTTCTCGGCGCCAGGCACAGTACATCTCGCCGCCATTTCTGGATTATTGCAACATGATAATGCCGGATATATTTCACCAGTTACAGGATCTGATATATCACCCATTAACAGGTCAACCACTCCAAGACCTATACCAGAGCCATCGATTACGAGATAATCACAGCTATATTCATCGAATAACTTTCGAATAACCAATGCCTGTTCATCTGTTCGCAGTCCTTCGCTTGTCTCTGTATAGACAAAATTACTGACGTATCTTCCTGATTTCGTAGGTATCATACAATTAATATGTATAGCGGTAGCGTCATTATTATGCTTCTTACTCGCCATCAATGCGATATCGGCAGAAAGTATCCGATTCTCTCCGTTTTTCTTTGGCATAATTTTTACCAAACTTGAGTTCCCGAGTTTGTTTGCCATCTTGTCCGGCAGCATTGGGTATTGGATCTTTCTGCTTTTGGATATTGAATTGAAGTCAAAGAACGCGTCTTCGGCACTTCCAAAAAACAGCCCGCAATATTCCATACTGAATGTAACATCGCTAAATGATGGATCAGCCAACTCATCTTCAACTAACTCTCTGTCAAGAAGACCCTCTTCCAAAGATAGCTGATATGGTAAACTGCATACGAATTGACGCTTGTGGTCATCCAGCATCGACTGGCATGTGTCCTTACATTTCTGATACGCCCACGAATCGGTCCAGTATGCTGAACTTAAGTACATTGTTAAGTTCCGCTCTTTATCGTATTCCTTTTCGCGGTCACGTTTACTTAGTTCGGCATACCTCGGCATCCTTCGCTGGGTCAAAAATTTCCTGAGAACAGTGTCCACAATATCTTTGCTTACCAAACGAAACTCATCGATTAACAATACATTTGCACGAGAACCACGGCTCGAGTCAGTAGCGGTAACTACCTTGATATAGGAGCCGTTTTTAAAAACGATCTGCGCACTTGTGTTGTTGATTCTGGTCTGCTTTTCATCTATCTCGGCGGCAAGCTCTTTTGAATTTGGCTTAAGTTCCAGAATGATCTTTTCCAACACATTTATACTTTGATTTCTGACTCCTGAGGCTACAACAATCTTCGTCCCAGGCCAAAGGATGCATCGAATGACGCAGAAAATAGCGCTAAGAAATGTCTTTCCAATACCACGAGCTCCAATGAATGTCACGACATTGCATACATTCATCATCACGAGCATTATCTTTTGGAAAAGCTTCAGATCCAAATGCAGATAATCTTTTGCAAATCTATGCGGGTCTAATTATGGCGATAATATCCAGCCCACTCAGCGGCACCTTTCAGTACCCGGTTATACTTGGTATTCTCAGCCATCGTCATCACCACCTTCGTCATCGAAGATGTTGTTGAAGAACGTCTCATCATCTTCATCGTCGAACTCGGGCCGTTCAATACGCATAGACGCAATCTTGTCTTCATATAATTTGCAATATGAGTTGCGTATGTTAAATAGCTTACAGAGATGACCGAAGAACCAGATAGACAAATATTTGATTATTCCGTCTGGGTCTCTGAACTCCGGATCTGGTTCCGGTATTGGCCGTTGATCTTCCCATCGTCTGATCCATACGCCGAATGGGGTGCGCTCCATACTGCTGTCACCGTCATCTTTATTTTGAGACGGCTTTAACATAGCATCGCCTAAAAGACCCTGATAGATGCTTACTTTCTTGTCGACGTTTTCACCAGCGGCCCGACCCTTATTAATGTCTAACTCCGCCTGCACGATCTGCCGAAGCAATGCTTGAGTACCAAATTTTGTAACATCGACACCTTCACCAGTCAGCTTATCCACCCAGTACTGGAACCGATGCTCAAGCTCACGGTACATGCTGTCCGTCAGTCCTGCGCCCCAATTTAATTTAACTTCTTCCGGCACTGGTTCTTCCTGCTCCATGTTTTCTATATTGGATATCTCTTCCTCAAGGCTGGAGATCTTCTCATCAAGCTGCCGGGCTTTCTCTTCCTGAAGCCTCTTCAGCTCGGCCTCTCGCTCATGCACGAAGTCCCAAAGCATATTGGCCTTCTCCAAAGTGTCATCATATGACAACCCGGCATACCTGTTTGAATTTACTCTGGTAATATATGCAACCATGACACTTCGAGCGTCATGATTTTTCTGCACAGAATTAAACGCTACCTCATCCCAGTATAGGTCAAGCTTTCTGCAAACCTGTCGGCACGCGTCACGCGCACTGTTACTTTGGGCGAGATAGTTTTCATATAAGTAGTCGACGCACCGCTTACAAAATGGAAGATAGCCAACGCCTTTATATAACTGGGCATAACTCTTGTAGAAATACCCATTCATCTTCCCGTAAGCAGTACCGCACATTCTACAAACTGCACTCGAATTGCTGAGTTTTGTTACAACATTGCTGACAACAATCTCATCGCTTTTTTTATTGGCCATTAGATATCATCGTCCTCGCTTTCACAAGAGTCATATATCGGCGGAGGCAGTTCGATTCTACTTTCTTTTACTTTGGCGTCGTACAATCTAGCGGCCGTCTTTAACATATTCCCGAACTTCACGTACGGGATCATCTTCGGCGGGACCGAAATGTATTCATCTGATCCTGGGATCTTCAGCATACGTGCAGACTGTACCTTTAAGCCAAAAGTGATAATTCCATAAATATTCAGTTCTTCGCCCCTTCGTATGCAGTCTTCCAGCACGGCGAAAAACGCATCGATGAAATGCCCGGCGTCCACCTTATTAAATGGAACCTCACGGGCGGGGATCGGTACGACAAATTTCTTTTGGTTACCCTCGTCATCAGAAATGTACATCGGATAACTTGCAACGTTTACATGCTTTGTTATACCGTTATTGCGAAGAACCTCACTAACCTTTGTTGTTAGTTCGGCTTTATTCATAAGTTATATCCTTTCATTCCATCACCATATAAGGCATATAAAAGCTCCGTCATAAACCGGAGCGGCATATCATTGAGAACTGAGCGATGTCAACAAATACGAGACCTTCGCCTTACTACTCATTATCTTCATATATATTCAGTCAGGCAGAGAACAAGTCTGAGCTATAAATGCGTCCAATTATAACTTCTTGCCCTATCGTAAAAACGATCAAGCTGCCGGTCGATTGGTTACGACCACCGTTCACCCTCTATTCAGATCATCAACTATAATAAACTTGGTCAAACTTGCCTTCGTAAGTTCTTCAGAAGTTTACTTCGCGCTTTGGGCTACTTGGAGTTGTGTACAGATGTTATAGCCGAATTTCTTCGACGTCACCGCGAACCGTGTTGTTGGTGTTTCCAAGGTTTGCACGCAGCACCACCCGGTGTGCCTAACTTGGATCGAGCTTAGTTTTTAGCTACGCCCGTATTGCCACGGCCATCCGCTTACTACCTTTATATGCGATAATGTCAGTACGTGGTCATTGTCATTGGGAGTCCGTCCGCTTATTCACGATTGTCGCCGCTCGTGACGCCGACTGCTAACACGTATCCGTGCCTCGCTCATCGGTGACATCCAACCACTCTCAGCCCGGAAGGAGCTTCCGGTCTTCACTGAGTTCGTTTCGTTCACATCACTCAGTTCTCAATGTTCTGTTTCAATGTCCTATTTTATTTGACTTTCAATTTATATACAGCATCAATTCCAGATTCTTTATTCACGATCATCATCATCTGCGATGGAGTAGAGTACAAACGTTTATTATTGGCGTACTCGTCCGTTCCGCACAGACTTGAAGCAATATATGCTTCTATGCCGAATTCTTCGAATGATTCTGAATGATGCTTATCGGCAAGCAGTATGCACTGTATGTCCTTGCCGTATGTTTTTCTGAACAATGTAGACAATAGCTTTGGTGAAGTCTTTACAGAATCCAGATCACCATGGGCGCCGCAAATATCTACACCAGCCACGTTCAGAAATACGAATTCTGAATTCGTGTCATTGCTGATCCTGATACCGAGGCTGTGTCCAACACGTCCTTCCTCAGCGGCGACTCGTTGCTCTAACCACCATGCGATAATACGTTCCATATTATCGCGGTGGATGCTATCTTTTTTATTCTGAATTGTTCTGGCGTGGTTACCATACGTACAGTGTACATCTACTTCTCTCACATAATGACTCAGTTCGAAGATGGATTGTGCCAGGATCTCTGACACTTGCATCAACTGATCACAAACCAGCTCCTCGGAAGCAACCCTTACACCAGAGTGGATACCGCCATGAAGAGCATCGCCAAGCAATACAATATGTAACTTCCAGCAGTTATGAATCATTAATCGTTCAATAGCTTTGCCAACGACTGTTTTTACTCGTTGCTTACATATTTCCGTGTCATAGGTGTTAAATACATTGTCAGTAATCATGCCATAATGCCAGTCGCAAAATACCAGCACTGCCTCATTATCCGATAATGGAATATCTTTGGCATAGTCATCTGCGAACATAATCCCAACTGTTTCTGATAGTTCGGATGCGGCATCCGCAAGCCGGTCATATAAATGATCCTGTCGTCCAAGCTGTGTAACTAATTTATTGAACTCTCGCCTCTGGTCATAAAATCTTTGACGCTCACGACGAAGTTCCAATTTCTCTGATTCGATTTTCGATAACAAAATGTCATCGGTGACACTTGATTCCAGTTCGTGATCCATCTTCTCGAGCGTCCTGCACGATCCATACATCATACGACGAGCGACATCGACAGAGTAATCCTGATCGTAGACATAAGGCGCCAGTTCGGAATAGTCATAATCGGCAAGTGTCTTATCTTTGATCTTGCCATATACCAGTCGTTTATGGTGATCAAACTCACTTTCATTTTCCCTTTTCTCCAAAGGAGAAACACTGATATCCGTAATGGTGCTGTCCTCCTTAATAAAAAATTTTTGGGAACAGAGATAACTGCGCTCTCTATTCCCTCCAATTTATAAATGGAACGAAACCCCGCAAACCCTATTGAAATCAACATTTGCTCGGGGTAGATATTTCCAAATGGCTTAAAATCAACGTTTCTTACACTTCGACAATCTTCACTTCGAAGTTGGAGATATCCTTGTAATACTTCTTCATCGCCGATTCCGTTGACTGGCGTATCTTAATTTTTGCCGCACAATCCTTACAGTATTTAAACGGTTTCGTCCCCTTGCTACCATGCGGATTCCGGACGACCAGACCGCATTCCTGACATTGGTAATATGGTTCTCCAAGATACATCATGTACTGGTTACCAAGATTCCTCATATCTGTGATGCACATGGCATCATCGCCTTCCATATCATCAAACACGACATGTATTGCGACCCGGTCCGGTTTGTCCGGCAGTTCTATTAAATTTTCAGAGAGCAGTATTCTATAAAGTTCTGCCTGCTTTACCATCGGTGTTTTGATATTGGCAAGCCGCATCAGGTCGGCATGGTCTACACAAACCCATCCATTGTTCTCCGGCCTGATAGCATTGAAATATTTTTTCAGACAGAGAAGTACAAAACAGAACCTCCGCGCCTGGATTCCTTTTATCTTGGATATCCTTTCCATTTCCGGTTTTGATATATGAAGCTCATTAATCAGTACCGCATTGTATTTCTTTGCGCTCTTCAGTGCCAACTCTATCATGCTTCGCCAGGGATTTAAGGTAAAACTTTCTCCACAGTTCGCAACGTACTCTTTTAATTTGTCCCTTACGCTGTCGACCGGACGTCCTTCATCCATGTAATATCTGGCGATGATTTTCAATTTTTCAAAAGCATCCTTGCCGAGACACAGCTCCGATAAAAACATCTCGGCGTCTTCATGCTCATTCAATGACAGTCTCAACGACCATGTCCACCTCCTTTACATTTACAGATTTCATACTGTATGTATTGCCGCCGTAGTAAATATCACCGTCTGCATCCAACGCTGGGAAGTGTAATGTATCGCCAAACTTGTTCATGAGATTCTCTATGATAACATCACCGCATACCGACCATGCAAATCCTTTGCTCGATTTCGATTTATATGTAATATCCAAAATAATATCGCACAGCTCATATTTATTCGGGCAGATCTTGTAGCATTCCTCCACGAACTCATCTTTGATGGCCTGTATTTTGATGGCCGCATCGTACTCGTCTTCGCGCTCGAGATAAAGCTGTGAGTTGTATGAACTGATTCTTTTGTTATACCGTTTGTAAAGATTATTGATATCCTTGTAGTAGCTTTGGTCATAGTCCACACCAGATTTTAAAATCCGATAATCGAATTCACCTTCCGGTTTATGCAGCTTCGAATATTTCCCATCGAAGTTATTTTCAAATATTCGGCAGATCTTGTTCATCACGCAATCGCCAATTCCCAGCGGAGAGTTATTAATAAAGCCGTCAATAAACTCCATCTCTTCCTCGCTGTCCTGTGTGCGATTGGAGATTGGCTCGCCAAATTTTATCAGATGGTTCAAGCTCGACTTCCGCTCATAGGATCGATAGTCATGAGAAATCTGCGGATAGATATATCTCATGAAGTACGGCTTCCTGTCTGCAACTATTCGTTCGTAGAGTTCTTTCTTATCTTCGTCTTCAATCCTGCGAACGTAATATGGATCATACCATTCACGCGGCATCGGCTTGGAGATAATGCCTTTTATTTTCCTATATACCCTCGGTTTCCCGATATTTGAAAAGGGAGTAGATCATATCATCACCTTGCAACTGCAAGAGCAGGGCACTTCCCATAACGGACTTTCACCATTACAGTACGGACTTCATCTTCTCAGTGAGAAGGTATGTCCTGATCGTTTGACCTTCTGCGACATCACTGTCACAGCTTGGCACAGGATTTTCTGCTTAAGCTTTACAAATTCCCTGTTAGCACATCTGCTATCTGTTATTTCCCACAGATCCTTTACGTCAGATGCACACCTTGTATTTACAAGTTCACCCTGTTATTCAATATACATCACTGTATAAGGCGACCTAATAGTTGATCGATTTCATCCTGTTGTGATAACTGTCCGGCTCCGATCCTGTACTCCAGAATCTTATATTCTTCTGAGTCTTCATCGAACTGCGACTGTATCTCATACATGGAAGTTATTCTGTTTGTAATACTGCCGATACCATTTCCGAACCCGGCGATGTTTGAATTTATGAAATCCTGTTCCGTCGGTACGACTTTCTTTGCACTGCTTTGGGCGCACATTAGAGCTGGTAGCTTTCTATGTCTTCGGAGTAATACTGGGTTGTCAGTAAGCATGACCAAATCCCCATCAAAATCCATTCCGTTCAAAGCAGCCATTTCCGTACCCCATGCATTAAAGATCGTGCATGTGTCCATATACCGATACCAGTAATTAACTTCCGGATTGTTTGCCGGTCGGACCTTTCGGATATTTTCATGGGTACTCATTGGCGCTCGGAAGCACACAACCTCTTCTGTGCCAGCCCTCGACCAATAATGATTGTAAATCTCTCCGGCCTTCAGCAGACCCGTCACCGGCTGTCCGAACATATGCTGGCATAATGCGTATGGATCACCGGACGCGATAGAGAAGTTCCCATGCACTTTAATGACTCCGGTCTTTGCCCTGTTGATCCGCTTCCGAATCTGTTTATGTATACTATCGTTAACATAAACGTCGTTAACGATTTCAGGACAAATCATTATCGCCTTCATATAATCATCTTCCATCTTTGGCACATTCCGCTCGTTCATGCCCGATCCCTTCAGGAAGAGCAGTGTCTTTCGCCAGTCTCTACCAAGCACGTCAGCAATTTCATTCAGCGACATACTGACTAACTCATCGATGTCGTTATCATCCAAATGGAAGCTTTGGATAAACTGGTAATTCATGCACCGCTCATTCTCCAGTTCTTTCGGCGTTGTTTTTGTGATCGCAAATGTGTATTTGTTTTCTTCGCAGTTCCTGAGATACTCCGCACAGCTTGGATAACTATCCCAAAGCTTCAGCATTGACTCCGTCAGAATCACCTCGACATCCCGAAGGTCGACGTCGTCGCCCCAAACATCCTTTATGATATATCCGCCACCGACCTTTTCTGCAAAATCCAAAAAGTCAAATGTGAAGAGCATGCCCTTTTCGAAAGAAAAGCGTGTATTACCACCAGCTAATACATAGTCCAGTCTCAGTTCATCGCTCCACCGTTCAGCCAAAGATGGTAACATCATTCCGAATCCGTCCGACGCGTCAATCTTCACGAGTTCTTCTACCGGTTCTGACATGATCGGCTCACCGTCGCCTTCCGAGTTCGACAGATGTACGACTGTGTCAATGAACTCTGTCTCGCAGTCATGAACCACTGCAATTCCTTTTGGCATGGACACCGGATGTGAGGCACTGCATGTCAAAGCTTTGTATGCTTCGAGCTTCGCCGGATTGAATGCTTTGGTCATATCCCGTCCGTTGTTGATCCTCCGCAGAAGTTCAGGGTAGAGGCGCTCGCTGACAAATACAATCGTGCTCATCTTGATGCCGCCGGATGTCCCGAGCAGCCTCTTATATTTGATCCCATTCACTTTAAATCCTTTGCACAGCCTCCGGTAGTCCGTAATCCTGTCCATTACGATAGTCATGTAGTCAGGGTAGAACTGAAGACGGTCAAGCTCGGCGTACAGCTTGCGGATTTCTCTTTTGGTTTCATGGCTGGTCGGCATGGACTTCAGCCGTTTAATTCTGTGCCTGATAACCATCGCCCGGTCATGGCAGTCCGTGTCGCCGTTTAATTCGTCGATCCACCTCAAAAGCTGTGAACCGGCCAAAGCAACAACCTCACCGTTCTTCCGGGCATCCCCGAGCGTAAGTTCCAGATCCCACTTCGCATCCCTAAGCCTTACGCTGTGGATCTTAAAGATATAGCGTTGTAATTCGTTGTTTACCAATCAATCACCTCTTATCATACGACTGCTCATCGTCACTGTACTGATTAGCGTAAACCCTATATTCACGAGCATATTGCCTCCTGCCTAGCTCGATCATTTTCTCTATCTGTTCATCCTGGAGCTCATCGTCAACCGGGTCGTAGTAGCTACACGTCTGTGACGTGCCACATTGGTCGAACCAGATGCAGCTCCTGCAATTTCGCTTCACTGTTTTGCATCACCTCCGCTGAAGCTTTTGATCCACTGAATAAGTAACATCCGCATTCGTCTGCTCGGTATATAAATCCAGATTTCTTCTCCATTTCTGATCGCGCTCCTCCATATCCACTGAACAAGGATGCTGAGTGAATATTTATTCTCATCCACCGTCACGCCCCTTGATTCATAAAACCGCTTATTCGGCACATTCATGAAAATGTTGACCAAATAGGCAAGCACCTTCTTGTTCCCGTATTTGTTGGTTGCCCTTGCGTTACATTCAATAACGCAGTTCTTATATCCTTTCCCTGCTAGTTCTTCCTGATAGTCTTTATAAGTTGTCCACAGTCTGTATTCGACTCCGTACTCGCCCATGATGTTTCGGAACCAGTTGCTGAGATTCCGTTTCAGTAACTTCATATCCACCTGTCCGGTTTTATATTTGGTCGCTGACAGGGCGGTACGTTTTTCACCGATCTGATTTAATTTCTCGTTGTCGCAAATATGGATCATGTCGCCCAAATGCTTCGTGTACTCCGGCAACTCACCCGGCCAGTCACAGAACTCATATTTCCCGTCGCGTTTCCTGACGCCGATCTTTTCATATGGAATGTGGTTTGCCTGCATGTAGTAACTCATATCCTGACCGTCGAACATATAGGTCATGATGTATACCGTATCGAATGCCGTCAGCAGTTCCGGTGACAGCAGCCAAAACATACCTTCGGCTCCGGCGTAGGTATACATGCTCCGTTTCTTAATCCTGCCGATCATGTCGCTGAACATACCGACCGCCCCATATGCACGAGCTCTGTCCGTCAGTAATAACTCACCGCCCCTGGTCGTGATCAGTCCTGCGTCCTTCGCAATTTCCATGTCCTGCGGGTTGGTCGTCATGCTTCGGAGAAGATCCAGGCTCTCGTCAATAATTAATGTATAGCCAAGGTCTTTAACGGATTGCAAAAACTGCTTCGTGATTCCCATATATGCCTGATGGGTTGACGATACATTCTTTCCCTGTTTCATCAGCATCTCGGCGTGTACGAGTTTCCGGTTGCCATACTCTTCAAGGTCGTTTCTCGGTTCGACGAAGTGAAGAGTAGGGCAGTTGTCTTTGATGCGCTTTGCCTCATCCAGATAAGGACTGATGTACAGGTATCTTCCTTCCGGGTGACTGTTCATATAATTAATAATTGCAGTGCTTTTTCCTGATCCCATAATTGCGTCACATACATAGATCATCTATCTCTGATTACTGCACTGATGACTGCGGCTGCTATCATTACAACTGTTCCGATTTCAATGATTGCTATTGCGATAAAGCTGTTCATTTCTCTCGCGCATCCTTGCATCTGTATAATCGACCCATCCGGCCTCCAAGCCAATGTCAGTACTGCTGGTTCCGTTAGTTGTTGCCGATTCCTGACGGTCTGAATCTGAACCAATATATTCCCTGATTGCTTCTGACGTATTTGATGTCATGTTGCGGATTACCTGTGCTGCCTCCTCTGCAAGCATTTGCTGATATAAATCCGAACCATCTCTGTAAGAAGGATAGAACCCTGTTGGATGGAACCCTGTTGCCGCTGAATGTTCTTCGATGACGGCCTGCCACGGGTCGATATACGTCCTTGCGATTGTGCCGTCTGTAGAAGACTCGCTTCGTAA
>Ga0326513_10002682_pt1 | contig 13079 bp, 19 predicted proteins | sample 2_2465_0518_D_FD_203654 | JGI IMG/M metagenome (GOLD analysis project Ga0326513, IMG submission 203654) | Bovine rumen microbial communities from UC Davis, California, United States - 2_2465_0518 | ecosystem: Host-associated > Mammals > Digestive system > Stomach > Rumen | place: USA...
AGCCCTGGTAAACCTGGGGTTCAGTGTAGGTGAATGGGCGGGTTATGCATCAGTAAACTAAAAGTTTAACTGGAGTAAATTTGAGAATAAAAATAATCGTGAAATAACATCAAAAATAAAACAAAAACGCTTGCATTTTGTTCCCGAAAATGATATTATAATAGTGTCAAAAGGGACTAACAAAAACGACAACGAAAAGGAGACAGAAAAATGAAAAATTACATTTACACGGTGCTCAAGGATTTCGTACGTAACTACACGGAGAAACATGGTGTACGCCCGAGCAAGTGGGACTGTGTGTGCTACATGAACGGGTATAACCCGGATGAATCAATTCATAATGTTTTTGAGGTGTTAGACGTTTTAGAGGATGAGAGTGTTATTACTTACAGCATTCCCGCTGACGGTTGGGGGCATTAAGCCCCTCGCCTGTTTCACGTGAAACAACGAGACGAAAGGAGACTGGAGGCGAAAAAGAATGAACAGTGTGGACAAGAGGATTGAAGAACTACTGAACCGGGCGGGGCAGACGATCACTGATCTGCCGAGAAAACAGGGAGAGTCCGTATCAGAACCATATTCTGGAGAAGCTTGTCAGAAAGCCAACGGCACGGCGTGGAGATGGTATCTGAACGTTGATACGGACATGGATGACTACGACAGCACCAGCTCAAAATTTGTTTTGAAACTGTATATCCTGCACCTGACTGACGTGATCGACCGCATGGAGTGGGCGCTGGAGACAACACGAAAGGAGATTAACCAATGAAACGAGTAATATTGGATGTGCCGGACATGACAACCGTAATAACTATTACTTACATTTATAATGACGAGAAAACATATGATCTAATGGCTGGGACCGCCGTTATAACAAATTCCGACAATCCAGATGTGATGCAAAACGAGAAACCGTATATTGTTCGTGCTTCAGATAGGAGGTCAGACAAATGAAACGCCCCGCAAACCAACTAACCCGTATGCGCGATGCGGCCGAGCTTGCCCGGCTGATCGAGCAGGAAACCAGCAAATCGCCGACGATGGACGAGGAAAAACGCCTCGTCAAGCTGGCACACAAACACTATTGCACTCTTGGAGAAATCCGAGTACAATATAAATTGTCCACCACCGAGGACGAGGCTATCAGCAAAATTTATCTCACACTTGCACAAGCCGAGGCCGAGGCCCACAACAACGAGACTGTAAAGGAGTTTTAAAATGTCTGCATTGATTAGTCGCATTAACGCCCCCGCCCCTCAGAAATTGACGAACGGCCAGAAAATCCGCATTGATGACTTCGAATGCTCTATGGTTGAAAACACACTGTCCAATGATGGTTCCCTCCGTCCTCAGATGATTATCTATTCAGACGGTACCGCCTATTACGCCCCTACCCCGGTCGCCCGGAAAGTTTCCGAGGCTGTTGAGGCCGAAGGGCTCCAGGCTGTCAAGGACGAGCTCCTCGGTAAAACCCTCGAAGCCCGGGAGTACTACTCCAACCGCTGGCGCCGTATGCTGTTGAACGCCGTCATTATCTGAATTAAATAGCTGTTTATATTGAGCGTGGTTGAGTGTGAGCGGCCACGCTCTTTTTATGAAGGGAGAATGAACAAAATGAAGGTATTAGTTGCTTGCGAAGAGAGTCAACGAGTCTGTTCAGAGTTTCGCAGGTTGGGGCATGAGGCATACAGTTGCGACATCCAAGAGTGTAGCGGGGGGCATCCTGAATGGCACATCAAGGCAGATGCGCTTGAGATCATGAAGATCGACTGGGATTTGATAATAGCATTCCCGCCTTGCACAGACCTTGCCGCATCGGGTGCGCGTTGGTTTGAGGATAAAAGAAGGGACGGCAGACAGAAAGCGAGTATCGACTTCTTCCTGGCGTTCACGCGAAGCAGATGTCAGCGCGTGGCAATTGAGAACCCAATCGGCATTATGTCGCGATACTACAGAAAGCCGGATCAGATCATTCAGCCGTATTTCTTCGGAGATAACGCGAGAAAATCAACGTGCCTGTGGTTGAAGGGTCTGCCGAGACTGATACCTACGAACATCGTAGATATGGGCGAGATCACGAAGGACGGTCAGAGCGTTGGAGCAAGCGCAAATTACGCGAGGGACGAGAACGGAAAAATTCTTGCGTGGAACGACCCACGGACTGCGAAGATTCGGAGCAAGACATTCCCTGGAGTAGCCAGGGCAATGGCGGAACAATGGGGCACAACGTTGAAGGGAGAATGAACAATGCCAAACGCATATTATAGGAAGGTTAAAATCCGTATTGTATACCGGGGTACTGACAGAAAACTTCGATGGCGTTTCGAGTATGCGTATCACGTCGGTAACCTCTACGGCGACACGGTCCGCCTGTGCGTGTACAAAGATGAGAAGTCCGTAAAACCGCATTGGTATTGTGTCGACCCGGAAACCGGCCTTTCGCTGGGTGAGGGCAAAACGAGGATTGAGGCTGCAGACATGGCCCGCAGTAGAGTTACGCACATTAAGAAAGAAACATATGAGCAAAAAGTATCGGACATGAAACAGAAGTACGTTGAATGGGGTTTAATGAGTTTCGATTATAAGGAGGGTTATAAATGGCTACCCCCAAAGATTTAAACCGGAAACATACCTCGGGCATCAGCTACGCCCGGGCGGCGAAAAAGTATGGCGTGGATATTTCAGAGGCAAAGGCATACGCTCAAATGGCGAAGGCATATAACAAGCAGGCTAGAGAATGGGCCAGGGATTACGGTTACAAGGGTGATTTGTGGAAAGCCCCATCGCTCGGTGATATTGCCCGGGAAAGTGGAGCGGCACGTCGCTTCGGAGGTGTACAGAATCTTTTCGGGTATATGCAAGAGGAGATCGCGGCCCGGCTGGCTGATAAGCCCAAACTGGTATTAAAGGAAAAAGCGAAGCAGTACGCCGCAAACCTACTGCAAGCGTTACGCAATAACCCAGAAAGCGCGTTTCCGGAAAGTGACGTGTCCAAAGCTATTAAGAAACTTGAAAAACGGTCAGCACGTTGGATCATGCGTAAATCCGGTGGCGAAGTCCTTGATGTTTATTATTCCGGTGAGATAGGGGCCCGAGGGACAGTCATTCAGAAAATTTTGGAGTGGTAATAATGGCGGAGTTAGTCGGGGATTTTGAGACAATCAAGCGCGGGGATGAAATGGCCGTTTGGCTGTTCGACCTCTGCGACATATACACGCTGGAGCACAAAACGTTCACCAGCATTGACGAGGGTTTGTCATCCATTACAGAAGATACGACCCTTTATTTTCACAACCTCAAATTTGACGGCTCTTACATCCTCGACTATCTCCTCCGGTCCGGTTATCGCTGGGTGGACGAATCCCGGTTTGTCAAAACGCCAAAGACGATGAATTTTTTAATAACAGATTCGGGAATATGGTTTACCGGAAAGATTATGACGGAAACCGGCGTAAAAATCAAATTCCGGGATTCATTTAAAAAAATCCCCTTGTCGGTCAAGGTAATTGCCCAATCTTATAAACTGCCGATTTTAAAGGGTGAAATCGACTACACCATGCCCCGGCCCGAGGGATATATCCCAACCGAGACGGAACTGGCATACATTCATAATGACACCGAGATTGTAGCCCGGGCATTGAAAATCCATTTTGACCAAGGGCTTACCGAGCTCACGGCCCCGGCAGATGCCTTTAAAATGTTAAAAAGGACCGTGTGCGACAACTTCCGGAAACTGGGTATTATGTATATGCGGGACCACGATGAAGTTGAGGCGTTCTGCCGCCTGGCCTACTGCGGCGGTATCTCATGGGTGAACCCAGATATTCAAGAGCAGGAGGTCGGGGCCGGGGTTGTATACGATGTGAATAGTTTGTATCCGTCCGTTATGGATCGCTACCCATATCCGGTATATTATCCAACGAAGATGCACGATTTTTCAGAAATAGGCGGGCATTTATGGATCGCGTCCTTTACGTTTCGCGGTCAGAAATTGAGCGGTAAACTCCCGACGTTGAGAGCAAATAATCAATGGGTCGAGGACAGTTATGACGGCATTATTACTATAACCTCAATCGACTATGAGACAATCATAGAAAATTATAGAATAGATGATTTAACATTCATCGAGGGTTACCGCTGGGCACACTCAGACGAGTTACTGTTTCATGATTTTGTTAAATACTGGGGAGACAGGAAACAACAGGACACAGGCGGATTGCGTCAGGTTGATAAACTTATGCTTAATTCCAGCTATGGGAAATTCGGGCTCAACCCGTACAGGTGCCGAAAACAGGCCGTTTATGATGCCGAAAATAAAGTCGTCAAGTATACGTCCATGAAAGACGAAAATGGAGACAAAAAGATTGATCATGATAAATGTAATAATGTTGCAATTGCGGCATTTGTGACAGCATACGCCCGGCGTGAATTGAATCGGGGCGTTAATGCCTCGACTGGGTTCTGCTATTGTGATACCGATTCGGTACACCTCGCAACCTATAAGGATAAGAAAACAGGGCAGATTATAACCCCCAGCTTCGGGGGAGAGGTCCACCCGGTCAAACTGGGGGCATGGAAACGTGAAAGCGAATTTATCCGGGCCCGGTATCTGCGGCAGAAAACTTACATTGAAGAAACCCGGTATAACGAGTTTGATGTCAAAGCCTGCGGGATGCCTGCATCGTCAAAAGCGTTTGTACGCTGGGATAACTTACACGACAATTTCAGAATGGGGGCCACGTTCCCCGGTAAGCTGATGCCCAAAGTAAGGCCTGGCGGGATTGAATTGGTAGAGACGGATTTTACAATCTGCTCCCCCAGGATTAGATTTTAAGATACTTGGCTACGGACTGGAAAAATTCCGATTTATCCCGGACGTTCTGAAATCCGATTAAGCCGGTTGAATAGTATCGGCGGATAACATCCACGACATACCGGCCTCGGAAATCTAACAATGTTTTATCATCGTGTAAGGTGGAATCGAACACATAAACATACTCGGCCGTTTCACCGGCCGATTTTTTAATGTACAGCATAACCGGCGAGCACATATAACCGTTAAACAATCCATATTCTGTTTTGATGGTAAATATCAGGTTGTGCCGCTGGGGCATCGGCGTGATAAATGCGTCCGTGTCGGCCAGGCTTTGATTTTCGACGGCATAATCGGCGTAATGGGTGCCCCTTATCAATTTGCCGAAGCGGGTTTCGCGCATGGATTCCGTAAAAGCCTTGGTCCTCGCGTTCTGTATGCAGATATCCCTATCGACTGTAAATTCGGCTTGTGTCGGTTTGACGTTGAAATATGTATAATAAGGACAGACCGACGTTACATTATTGGCAAGGAAAAAAGACCGCAAGTCTCTTCCTCTGGAAATAGTAAAATACAGTTCCAGAAACCGCTCAACCTCTTTTTTGAGATACCGCACTCCCGGGATAGGGATAAACTCATCGAACACCATTTTGTTACAATGTGGGTCGCTGATTGCCTTTATGGCTGATTCACTCAACGCCTTAAACGTGATAAACGGCACCCACACCGTATTTTTAGGGTCTGTGCCCTCTCCGATATAACCGACACTTCCGTCGATTTTGAAAACATGATCCGGGTATCGGTCGAGCACGTCAGCGAAAAAGCGGCCGTCTTTAATAATGGTGTCAATCTCCGTTTGATACCGCATTATCCACCAGCACGTCGAGCCAGTCCGGATAAAATCCGAGATGGCCCACGTCTTGAATTGATATGTTTTGCCGATGCCACGGGCTCCAGTGACGAAATTAAACAGACAATTATAGCTCAAAAGCTGGTTTTTTGAGTAATAGCTGGATTTTTCCATATCGCTCTCTCCTAAGTGTAGGTCGAAAACCGGCCCAAAATAAACAGTCAGTCAGAATTAGAGACGAGGACCAGCGCAAGAAAAAACGTTATCACACCGGTAACAAAACCAATAATAAAGTAATTCAAAAGAGATTCGCCGCCTTTGCGATGATGATAAAGTTTCGGGGCTTATAATCTCCCGGTCCCGGCGTTGGTGGTGTAGGTCCGCCACCTGCGGGCGGGTCATATGTCCAGTTATTACGCAGGTATGTGGCATAGTTGTTCGCGTAATTGGCCCGGTTGTCGGCAGATGTTTGACCACCTGATGAGCGCTCATATTCCCAGTAATAAGCGTTCGTCAATTCAGTGATTCCGTTTTTACTCGTTTTCCAATCGTCCCAAGAATAGGAATAGCCGTGATTTGAATACCACGTTTTCGTACCGGCTCGGTACCATCTTGGGGTCGAAATTCCGTAATTGTAATCCTTGTAGATTCCGTTTTTGCACTCAAATTCGTGGTACAACATCTGTACATAGAAATTGCGGAGCGGATTATCGTTTGATGCTGTTCCCGTCAATCCATATGTTTCCTCGGCCCATACGCCGAACTTCGGATACCATTGCGTCCAATGAGGCATACCGAAACCGCCCCACGCCTTATAGGTTGCTCCCCCGGATGTTGTACCGGTCCGATAATTGGGGAATTGACTATACTGGGGAACGTTCGGATTTAGGTAACATTCGACCCGCCAGCACCCGAGAGCGGCACATATGGCGTTAAAACTCCACCCCATCCACGTTAGGATGTTGGCCATATATTCGAGGTTGTCGTGTAGGTTGCTGGTATTGCTGGAGACTGCAACTCTGTAACCGTCGTGAGGTGCATATTGTTTCGCCTCGGGCAACTCCGTTGGTAACGCCATTAGTCCATCCCACCCTCTAACGAATTTCTAAGGTATTCGATACACTCCTCGACCTCGGCCCGGGTGAGCCCGACTAACCAGCGTTTCGTTTCATCCGTCTCCGGCTGGGCCCCCGGGTTATACGTCATCAAATACCGGGCCATACTCCAGCCGAGCCCCCGCAGATGATACCAAACGTCGCCGGTGCCCTCGTCCCGGTGTACCTCGTCCACGTCGTACAAAATCCCCACGTTTTTATAATTGTACGCCGGGACCCCTGTAGAGGGGGCCCCTGTGTTAGGGGCCACCCTTATAAACACGTTGCCGGAGATTTCAGGATTTACATAAACAATCATTTCAATTTTATACCTGTGATTGTACGGACAGTAACCTGTGCGGGAACGCTTGCGCCGGTAGTAACATTGTAGGTCGATGTAATAGAAAACTTGTTCGAGTCTGAAAAATACAACGTAATATTAAACAGGTTATGCCCAGAACCGTCGTAATGGAATATACTAAAATGCGGGAGAGCGCCGAAGGTATTAACAGGCAGTAACCAAGTTGTAATACCGCCGGCTGAATTACCACTAACGTCAAAACCACAACGGACTATCAAAAAATCATAATCGCTGTAATTTCCCGAGAGTGTTAATTCTCCGCTATTAACACTATAATTTCCAACGGGCAATAATGCCTCTACCGCTCCGATATTGCTAAGGGCTTCCGCGATAGTCGTATCGCCCTCAGACGAATTAACATCAATCACACGAGCATCAAATTGCACATTACCCGTCATGCCCAGTACAGACTGCACCGGGGCCGTGGGCGGGTTTTCAGTCAGATACTCCTCAACACCAGCGCCAATCATTGCCTGAGTTTCCGGGGACGTTGTAATGAAGTTTTTGATAAACTCTTGAATCTGCTCTTGCGTGGCAATCGGGTTCTCCTGGAGATACTGCCAGATCTGATAAACCCACTGGGCCAGCGTGGCGGGGGAGGGCTGGAACCCTCCGAGGTTGAGGGGAGGAACAAATCCCATAATAAAACTCCTTTCTTATTCTCCCCAGGATTTACCCGGGTTTACTGTCCTGTCATATTCGCCTATTTCAGCGTAATCCTCGAACACACCGAGGAAAAGGGGCTCTAATTCCGCGAAAATGATTTTATAAGCATCAAAGTTTACAGCATCCCGATACCCGCCGAGGATTTGAGCACTTGTCATGACACCGATATTGCCTTTTCGAGTTAACGTGTGTTCGCCCTCGCCGGTATTCTCGTTTTTGTTCCGTCCGGCGTTCGACATATACGTTTCAATATCGCTGGGCTGGATGCGGCCGTCCGGTGTGTCTGATACGTAGCTGTCCGCCTGTCCGGTCCCGGAATTGGAATAGGTGCCGCTCTCGTTGAGATCGTAGTTATAAATCGCGTCATCGTCTCTTAGCGCCTGCTCAGACTGAATCAATTTTTCCCACTGGTAGAGATGGCGTTTAATCACGGCATGAAACCGGCGTACCCAGTACCAAGGCGGCACTATTGTAATCTGATACTCGAAAAAATGTTCGGTAATGTTCTCCACCATTTCCGCCCCGTGGGGGTAGTGTTCGAGGTCATCCATGACGGCCGGGAAAAGTGTTTCCGGGAAACCGTCCACCGAATAGACTTTACTGTTCGGGTTGAGAAGCTCGCAAAACCGCATTGTCGTTCACCTCCTGACCGTTCATCCCGCCGCCGTTCCACTCAACGGAAAGATTGGTGCCAAACATGGAGTTATACTTTTCGGCAGCTTCTTTCCGGTATCGAATTGCCTCGTTCCGGTAATAGAGGACAAGTTGGTCGTTTCCCTGTGTTTCGGCAGATATAAGCCGCTCCTTTTTCTGTATGGCTATATTGTCAATGCCGAGGACCGTCAAAAACCGGTTTTGAATCTGAATATAATTATCATAATACTTATCGGCCTCAAATGCGGGTTTAATCGGGAAAAGGCGCTTTGCCGTTTCAATCGTTGCCAGCCCGGAATAGGTCAGCCATACGACCGGCTCGTTCTCATTCGCACGGCGGTATGCCTCCTGGGCGGTTTTGATTTCGTCCGACGTACCGGCAAACGCCCACGGGTTGATTTGCTGTTTAGTGTTCGCACTCATGGCCGACAAAAGACCGTTCAACCGTTTCAGTGTGTCAATCATGATACCGGAGAGAGGCGCCCGGCTCCCGTCGTTGTAAAAGATAACACAATTATCCGCCTCGACCGTCTCGTTATAGTCGCACCCGGTCACGACATACTGTTTCGGTAACCAGTAAATGCTACGCTGATCGGCCGGGTACATGGGGAGGATACAGGGCCCAAGGACCGGATGCCTAAAACCGGCCGCGCCCCCGAACGTCGAGGCCCCGAGGGAGCCCAAAGGAATATCAGCATCCCATAGACAGATATATCGCTCCATCTGTTCGGAGGTCAGCCCCTCCGGGAGCCCGGACCATTTAAACCTTCCTTGTACCAGCGTGAGGAACACCGACCCGAGGGCTCCATATTGGAGCATGGAATCCCTCATTGTTTTTCTGCTCAATCTATCACCCTCTATTCAATATATTCGTTTGACAACCCATACGGACTACCGATAAACGGAGAAATATCACCGTTATTGTAATACCAAAGATACACACCGGTTTGCAGAAGACCCAGCATCATTTTTCGGACAAACTGCGGACGGTTAGCGGGGTCGGCTGGGATTTTTACGGCGTTCGCCTGGATGAAGTCAAATACCGTGTGAGCCTTGACAATGGCTTGATACCGGTTGACCGTGTGACCTCCCGCCGCAATCATATTATTGATGATGGACAAGCTGTCCGCGCTGGGAGCGAACACCGCAAACATGAAACCGTACTGTTTGAACCGGGCCATATCTCCGTACGCATTGGAGCCCCGGGCCGTGGCCGGAATCCTGGCTTTGTCCGTGTAGCTGGCCAGGAGCTGATTAAGAGATTGCTGAGCATTGGCCACTCTATGGTCATATGTGTAAATGGTTTCGATACCGAGCTGGTTATTAATGTACGCCATTCCAATATCGTACATATAACCAAGATTCCGCTCGATGTCGGCATAGTCGCTATAGCCATGACGTTGCGCTATAGTAATGGATTGGTCCGTATAGGGGACATTAACATCCTTAAATTTGATCCCTGTCGAGCGGGGCGATTCCTTTAAATCAGCACCAAACAATCCCGCAACACCACCCAGAACGTTGGCCGCCCTGTATGTAACATCGCCCTTAATGCCGGACTGTATCTCTTGTATGAAGTGTCCGTTCTGATATGCCCAGGATTTATCCCGCGCCTCCTCCGCCTGACTGATTGCCAGTTCCGCTCCGGCAATGCTAGCGGCCCGGCTGTTTTGCGTTTGAGCGAGCCATATCTTATAGCTGTCATTCAGCCAGCCGATGGCGGGAGCTTGCGTAATTTTGATAATGCGCTCGTTTGCATCATTGTTATTATATTTGAGGTTCACGGGTTTACAAAATAGGGTGGGGGAGCCCCCGGCAAAACTCGCACACAACTGGAATTGCGGGTCACCGTTGAAATCGTTGAAAGAGTAACTTTCCGTTTCTCCTTGGCCGTTGTTTATGACGAGGTTGGTGTAACCGTATTTTGTGAGGATGTCGGCATATTCGACGGCACTTGTCGGCGGGTCAATCGTTATCGTTCTGGTCGGTGGGGTAAAGCTCCAGCCGTTCACCCAAACATCGGCGCCCATGCTGGACGGTAAATAGGTATCGGGTATAACGTAGATACCGGTTATTGTGTCCGTCATACCGTTGGAGTTGTAACCCTCAATCGTTTGACCTAACGCCTGTATAAGCGTTGTTGGCGTTGCACTCCGAAGCACATAGGGCGGGGATGCCATAGGAATACCGTGAACCGTTGCACTTGTATACGTCAGTTCACCCGCTATCGCGTTCGCCGGGCTTACACTCGCGTACATGACAAGGGCATATCCGCCAGTCTCCTGTGTAAACGATACGCACCGGGTTTGTGGGACCGGGTAATCGCTGGGCGTTCCGTCAGGGGGTAAACTGTGATTTGTGGAGCGAGTAATAAATCCGTTGTATTGCCAGAACGGCACACCCGACAGGAAATAGAACGTTTGCACCCAGTCAACGGAAATTGTAATTAACGTGACCTCGGGGCTTACATAGGCTTTGGCATCAATGAAACCGTACCAGCGCCGGGCGTTCTGTGCGTCGGTCGTGTCGTTGTCGATGATTATATAGTCATACTGTAACGCCTGTTCATAACGTATTGGTATTTTGATCGCTGCCCCAACTCTCCAATATTTCTGTTGACTAAAACGAATGTGCGCCTTCCCGTTGAAAAATGCATCCCGTTCCGTTGAGTTGGTAAACCCCCAAATATTGGTATAGGTTGGGTCAGTCCGGCCGGTTGCGTATAGGGTGTAAATCGTATCTCGGGCCATTTGATCACCTCTCAAAAAAGACCGTATAGAGGATTTACCCCTATACGGTTTTTTCGGTCCTAATTAAGTGCCAGTACCGGAGCGGAGAACAACTGCGGTTGCAAACGAGGACGTGTCAATCGTCATCCACGGGTGAACAAAGAAGTTCGTGAAAATCCCCTGGGGGTTTTCGATCGGGCGGACGGTCCGCATCGTTTCAAAGAACTTGAAGAATTCCCTGGTAGTCAGTAGACCCAGCACGTCGCTGTTGTTGCCGTTGGCGGAGCTGAAAGTATCTACTACGGTGACATAGTCGAAGACATCGCTCTTGGCGTAGTCGGGATTGAACAAGGACGCCAGCGTATAAACGTCGATGTTGGGCTCCACGGCGGGGTTGAGAAGGAGCACAAAATCGGACTTTTTATTTACGTTGGTTACGCCCTCTCGGTTGTACTGATGCGGGAAAATCAGCTTGTTCATGATGATTTTCACCGCCTGTGCAAACGCCCGGCCACTCGCGTCCTCTTTCGCGTTAAACTGCCCAATATACGCCGAGGGGATGGGTTTCGTCTCGTCGGCGATCGCCTGGGCGATGGCCTGACGCTCGGCATTGTACCGGTCGATGGCCACCCCAGTGTAAAGGGCTTGCATTTTAGCGGACCAGAAACGGTTCAGCGCATCCCAGTCAGAGAAGGCATTCATGAGGTTTACACGGTCCACCGTCTCAACGTACATCGGCGTGAAGTTCTGCTGATAATAAGCAGTTTTCACGTTTTCATGCGTACGACGGGCAAGGGGACCACCACCGGACGTCACGCCGGAGTAGTCATAATCCGCCTCGGCCGTGATCGGCTCGATATAGACATCCTGTACAAGATGTCCCTGGGGGTTCAAACCTTTCTCAAACTTGGCCAGGGGATTGAGGAAGTTAGCCGTGTCGATATACAGACGGCCGATCCGGACCAGAAAAGCCTCGACAACGGCATTATAAATCTCCGGGCTTTCATTGATAACAGCCTTCAGAGTGCCCAGGTTGGCGAGAGTGGCCTGAGGCAAACGAGCGTTGAGAACCGGGTTTTCATTCCTGATAGTGTTGAAAGTTTCAAGAGCAAAATTCGCCATGCATGTATCATCCTTTCTTATTTAGATAATAGATCAGAATTAAATCCTGATCTCGCCCAATCATTTAGGGTAGACATTAGCTTGTCCTCGATACTGGGCTCGGGGTCGGAACCGTTAGTCCCGCTAAGTTTGAGATAGAGCTTTTTATTTTGCTCTACCAGTTCGGCAACCTGAGAAGTTAAGGCCGCAATCTGACCTTCCAATTCGACCTCTCGGGCCGTGTGAATCTCGGGCTGTTCCGGTTCGGGCTGGGTCTGTTCCTGGGTGTTCGTGTTCTCATTATCCATGTTGCTACCTCACTTAATTACACAGGTGTTCCTTTACGACTGTTTGCAGTTCCCGCATGACGGTTGTGTTTTCGGCGATGACCTTACTCATGGCCTCGATGCTTTCGCGTTCCTTCTCCTGCACCCCCTTGATATACCACATCAAAACCAAACAGATGGCAATAGGGAATAGATTGTTATTGATTAACTGCGTTACGAGGGTTATCGTTTCGGCATTCATAGACTCACCCCCAATCTACTGGCCGCATGGTGGGGCGGCAGAATCAGACGACAAGACAACACAATTATTGCATTTGACGCCAGCGGCGGTTCAACCGATTGTCTGGGCTCGCCACACTCTGTCTGATGATGTACCACCGTCCCAAAGACAGTATACAAGTTTTACACAGGGTTGTCAACAAGTTGTGGATAAGTTCCCACCCACCCCTTTACTCCAGTTAAACTTTTAGTTTACTGATGCATAACCCGCCCATTCACCTACACTGAACCCCAGGTTTACCAGG
>Ga0326513_10002683_pt1 | contig 13079 bp, 9 predicted proteins | sample 2_2465_0518_D_FD_203654 | JGI IMG/M metagenome (GOLD analysis project Ga0326513, IMG submission 203654) | Bovine rumen microbial communities from UC Davis, California, United States - 2_2465_0518 | ecosystem: Host-associated > Mammals > Digestive system > Stomach > Rumen | place: USA: California...
AGGCCGCTAAGGTCAAGGCATACGTGAAATATAGTGATGAGACCGACAAAGACAGCATCATGTCTGAGGCTTCAACAGTCCTCTACCTCCCGATTGATGACACAAAGACAGTGTATCAGGTGCAGATCCAGCCTACAGAGGCAACTACATTAGTAATCTCAGAGATTGCCGTCAATGCCGAGAGCACGAAGCCTATTCTGAGGCCTCTGGATGATGGCGAGACCCGTACGCTCTTTGAGGACGAGTATGGCGTGGTGATGGCATGGAACGAGATTTGCCGGATGGACGAGGAGTGGGGTGATATTCTGGAGTCAGGCGAATACTTCCTGGTTACGGTGAAGAGCCGCACGGAGGGTAGTGAGTGGCCGAAGATTATCCTGCGCGATGCTTCCTCGTCAGAGTCAGCATCTGTGGAGCTAGGCGATGTCAGCAGCTATCCTTATGTTGTGAAGACGACGCTGACTGAGGGTATGGTGCAGCAGCTGAGGGGTGGTTTCTGCTTCTCAGGTGATGGCATCACTGTTACGAAGATTGAAATCTGCAAGCCTGCTGCTGCGCAGGAGGGTGACATCAGCATAGAGTCTATGAACTGGATGCGCACAGCGGTCTATGATACTGAGTTGCAGATGATGACCACGACTGCGCGCTGGGGGCAGGCCGGTTGGGAGATTGGAGACAATCGCTATCAGGACCGGACGCTGGTCATAGTCAGCATTGAGCCTACGTTGTTCCCTGTGACGCTGAAGATAGAGTATGAAAACGCGGAAGGTAGGATGATGGGGCACTCTGTAGGCATCGCCGCTGGCAAAACACAAATCAACCTGCCATTGCCGTTAGATATGAAGATAATCAACAAGGTCTATTTGACATACGCTGAGGCGGCCTCTATTGTGCTCACCGACGCTTCCGTTGTCAGTGCTGCGCATGCCCGTCCGCTGACGGGCAATGAGATAGTCACAGGCATCAGGATGGTTCAGGATGAAGGATTGATAGGTGATGGTTCTGCTGACTGCTACGACCTGCAGGGCCGCAAGGTTGCGGGTTTACAGAAGGGATTATATATTATGAATGGTACTAAAGTAATGATAAAGTAATGATGAAGAAGCGAGAAATGATGATAGGGGCAATGCTCCTGACGGCGGCTCACCTCTCTGCATGGAATGGAGAGGTAAGCATTGCTACTCCGAGAACGGTGCTGATAGTGCATGCTGATGAGGGCAAGGACTTGCGCCAAGACTATTACGGGCCGCGTGTGGCCACGTTGCAGCAGTTGCGCGATGCTGGCAGTGCGCTGGACTTTCCCGTGCTTCCTGCCTTTGGCACGGTGGATATGATTCACTTGCCCGCCCTGCAGGTGCAGCATGCTAACGGTGACCAGAACCTGGAGCTGCACGTCACGGGTTATAATACGGTGGCTGATGGTTCTGCCATTGTTCATGAATTCACCATGCGGGACAAGCTGTTACCCGTCACGGTGAAGGTGTGCTACAAGGCCTATCAGACGGTTGATGTCATTGAGACGTGGACGGAGATGACTCATGAAGAGAAGAAGGCCATCACGCTGAAGCGCTACGACTCTGGTCATCTGACTCTGCGTCGCGGTGACGTGTGGCTGACGCACCTTCATGGTGACTGGGCTGCCGAGGCCGCCGTAACGCAGGAGCCTCTGACAAGGGGTGTTCAGACTATACGGAACAGCGATGGTGCCCGCAATGCTCATTTGGATGCTCCCGAGGTGATGCTGTCGCTGGATGGTGAGCCACGTGAGGAGGTAGGTCGTACCATCGGTGCCGCCCTCTGCTGGAGCGGTAACTTCGAGATTCGCATCAATACCACCACCAAGCACGAGCACCACCTGTACGTCGGCATCGACCCGCAGGCATCGCAGTATGTCCTGGAGCCTAAGGAGGTGTTCCGCACTCCCCATCTGGCTCTGACCTACTCGACTGAGGGCATGGGCGGTGTCAGTCGCACGTTCCACCGCTGGGCTCGCACTGAGGGCATGTTGCATAGAGGCATGAGGACGGGCGACATACTGCTGAACTCGTGGGAGGGTTTGTATTTTGACATCAACGAGGAACGCATGATGCAGATGATGGACGATATAGCCAAGTTTGGCGGCGAGTTGTTCGTTATGGATGACGGCTGGTTTGGCTCGAAGTACCAGCGCAACGATGATTCTTCAACACTTGGTGACTGGGTGGTGGACAAGAAGAAGCTGCCCAACGGACTAAAGGTGCTGGTGGATGCCGCACGACAGAAGAATATCAGGTTCGGTATATGGATAGAGCCAGAAGCGGTCAATACCAAGAGTGAACTCTTTGAGAAGCATCCCGAGTGGGCTCTGCAGACCAAGGGCAGGGAACTGAAGCTTGGACGCGGCGGCACGCAACTGGTGCTTGACATGACCAACCCGCAGGTGCAGGACTTTGCCTTCCAGATTGTTGACGACCTGCTGACACGCTATCCCGAGATAGCCTACCTGAAATGGGATGCCAATGCGTCCATTCAGAACGTAGGTTCGCTGTACCTGCCCATGCATAAGCAGTCAAACCTGTACGTGGACTACCACATGGGGCTGCTGAAGGTACTACAGCGCATACGTGAGAAATATCCCGATGTGGTCATACAAGACTGTGCCTCTGGCGGTGGCAGGGCAAACTACGGTCTGCTGCCATACTTTGACGAGTTCTGGACCAGCGACAATACCGACGCCTTGCAGAGGGTCTATATCCAGTGGGGCACCAGCCTCTTCTTCCCTGCCAATGCTATGGCGTGCCACATCAACCACTGCCCGTACTGGAACACCGGCGGGCGCACCATACCGGTAAAGTTCCGCTGCGACGTGGCCATGTCAGGCCGTCTGGGCATAGAACTGCAACCCAAGGATATGACAGACGAGGAACGGCAACAGTGTACCATCTGTTTCAAAGACTACAAGGAGTTGCGTAACGTGGTACAGACTGGTAACCTATATCGCCTCGTAAATCCATATAACAGAAGGGGCGTGGCATCGCTGATGTATGTTGACGATGCCCAGACACACGGTGTCCTCTTCGTCTATAAGACCGACAACTGGTATAACCAGACGCTACCGCGCATACGGCTTGCAGGACTCAATCCTGACAAGACCTATACCATAACAGAAAAGAACGTGCGAGTGTGGAAGGAACCGTGCTCGCTCAGCGGCAAGCAGTTCAGCGGACGCTTCCTCATGGAGGTGGGCATCGAGGTACCTCTGTGGGAGGACTATGCCTCACGGGTGTTTGAGATAAAATAAAATAAGGCTATGAGGAAAGACATCATATTGTTATTGTTTGTTGTCACAGTAGTGCATCCTATAACAGCACAGACGCAGAGGCAACAACTCATTGAACGACTGCAGCAGTTGCAGGTGCGCGGCTACATGGTAGGACATCAGGACGACCCCTTCTACGGCTTGACATGGCAGTGGGAGCGTGGCCGCAGTGACGTATTGGAAGCATCTGGTGACTACCCTGCCGTCATGGGCTTTGACCTCGGCGGTATAGAAATGGGTGACGAGAAGAACCTTGACTCCGTGCCATTCACCCGTATCAGGGAGGAGCTGCTGGCGCACCACCAGCGTGGCGGCATCGTCACTCTGTCGTGGCATCCTCGCAATCCCTTCACGGGCGGCACGGCATGGGACAATCAGGACACGACCGTTGTCAGCAACATCCTGCCCGGAGGCATGCAGCACCGCAAGTTTCTGTCGTGGATGAAGCAGGTACGCAACTTCCTCTTGACATTGAAAGATGAAGACGGTCGCCCCGTGCCCGTAATCTTCCGTCCTTGGCATGAGAACAACGGCAGTTGGTTCTGGTGGGGCAGTAAGCAGTGTACGCCCCGCGAGTATCATGCCCTATGGTGCATGCTGCAAGACTATCTGCTCAGTGAGGGGTTTGACAACCTGGTGTGGAGCTACAGTCCCAATCTGGACGGCAGTTGTACTAAGGAGCAATTCCTGGAACGCTATCCCGGCGACGACCGTGTTGACATGATAGGCCTTGATGCCTACCAATGGGGCACCGAAGAGGACTATATACAACAGCTGAACGGTGACCTCACGCTACTGAGTGGTATCGCTATGGAGAGAGGCAAGTTGTTGGCGCTGACGGAGTGCGGGCTGAAGAACTTGCCAGACCCTACGTGGTGGACCAGGATACTAAAACCCCAGTTGGACCGCTATCCTCTGACTTACTTTCTCGTCTGGCGCAATGCCAAGCATGAGTTCTTTGGACCCGCCCCTGGCGAGAAGAATGCGCTCTACTTTAATGAGATGATACGGTCGAGCAATGTAATGATGCTTAAAGACATAGTGAAGTGAAGGGGAGTAGAGGTTAGAGGTTGTGGCGATGACATCACCACATACTGAACATGAAGAGTTTAAGATATTAAAAGATTAGGATCTATGAAGACACTTATGACGGTGATAGTGATGCTGGCTGTGATGGTTGGTTGTCAGCCGCAGGAGACAGGTGGCTATGTGGAGCAACGTGACGGTCGCTTGTGGCTGGACGGGAGGGAATACCGCTATGTGGGCACAAACTTCTGGTATGGTCCTATCATAGCCTCAGAGGGTCAGGGCGGTGACCGCCAGCGACTGTTGCGCGAACTGGACCGCCTGCATGCTTTGGGACTGGACAACCTGCGCATCCTTGTGGGCAGTGACGGCGAGAGAGGTGTGACCACGAAGGTGGAGCCCACACTGCAAGAAGCCCCCGGAGTATATAATGACACCTTGTTGGCTGGTCTTGACTATCTGCTCATGGAGATGGGCAAGCGTGGCATGAAAGCCGTGCTGTACCTGAATAACTCATGGGAATGGAGCGGTGGCTATGGCTATTATCTGGAACACGCCGGACTGGGCAAGGCTCCGCGCCCTGAGGAGGCTGGCTATGAGGCATTCATGAAACACGTGGCAATGTTTGCGGACAATGAACGTGCCCATCGGTTGTTCTATGACCATGTGCGCTATATTGTGAGCCGTCAGAACAGGTACACCTCACGCCCCTATAAAGACGACCCTACCATTATGGCATGGCAAATAGGCAATGAGCCCCGCGCTTTCGGTGAACAGCAGAAGCAGCCCTTTGTGAAGTGGCTACGGGAGACATCAGCACTGATACGCAGCATCGATGACCGTCACCTGATATCCATTGGCGGCGAAGGCATCTGGGGATGTGAGATGGACACCGCCCTTTACGAGACGATAAGCAGTGACCCGAATATAGACTACCTGACCGTGCATGTGTGGCCCTACAACTGGCAGTGGGCACGTCAGGACTCGCTGTTGGAGGACATACCACATGCCTGTCAAAAGACCGCCGACTACCTGCGACCGCACTTTGAGATATGCCGCCGCATCAGGAAGCCCCTCGTTATAGAGGAGTTCGGCTTTCCCCGCGACGGTTTCAGCTTCTCGCCGTCATCAACCACTCATGCCCGTGACAAATATTATGATTACGTATTCTCTCTTGTAGGCAGTGAGCCCACCGTGAGCGGCTGCAACTTCTGGGCATGGGGCGGAGAGGCGCGTCCGCAGCATGAGCAGTGGCAGGTGGGCGACCCATATATGGGCGACCCCGCTCAGGAGCAACAAGGACTGAACTCCGTCTTTGACAGTGATACGACTACAGTGAAGATGTTAGAAAAAAGAACACGATGAAAAGATATACGTATTTCCGTTTAATAGTAACTAAAGTGTCGGATTTGGTTAAGAAAGTAGAATAATGTGTGAAGGTAATAGAGTAACTTTGCAAACTGAAAAAATACAAAAAAATATGACATACAACGAGAAAGTAAAAGCACTGCGAGAGCGGCATGAGGCGCTGCTGATGCGCAGGAATGAGCCCTGCGAGGGGGGGAATGGTATATATGAGAAGTACAAGTACCCTATACTGACTGCGGAGCATACGCCGCTGGAGTGGCGATATGACTTCAGTGAGAAGGACAATCCATACCTGATGCAGCGCATCATGATGAATTCTGTGCTGAATGCAGGTGCGATAAAGTTTGCAGGAAAATATGTGGTGGTATGCAGGGTGGAAGGTGCAGACAGAAAGAGTTTCTTTGCCGTGGCGGAGAGTGCCAACGGCATTGACGGCTGGCGCTTCTGGGACGAGCCTGTCACGATGCCCGACACGCTGATACCGGCGACGAACGTATATGACATGCGTCTGACGCAGCATGAGGACGGTTGGATATATGGCGTATTCTGTGCAGAGCGTCATGATGAGCTGCATCCCAACGACCTGTCGGCAGCAACAGCATCGGCTGCCATAGCAAGGACCAGGGATCTGAAGACGTGGGAGCGTCTGCACGACCTGAAGTCGAAGTCGCAGCAGCGCAATGTGGTGCTACACCCAGAGTTTGTGGATGGCAAATATGCCTTCTACACCCGTCCGCAGGATGGTTTCATAGACACTGGCAGCGGTGGCGGCATAGGATGGGGACTGTGTGAGGACATCACTCATGCTGAGATAGAGGAGGAGGTTATCATTAACGCCCGTCACTATCATACCATCATGGAGGTGAAGAATGGTGAGGGCCCGCACCCGCTGAAGACCGACATGGGGTGGCTGCATCTTGCCCATGGCGTGAGGGCAACGGCAGACGGGCTGCGTTATGTGCTGTATATGTATATGACAGCACTTGATAACCCCACACAGCTTATAGCTCAGCCGGGCGGCTACTTCCTGGCACCTGAGGGTGACGAGTACGTTGGTGATGTGATGAACGTGGCATTTGCCAATGGTTGGATAAAGGACGATGATGGACGGGTGCTTATATACTATGCCACGGCAGACACCCGTCTGCATGTTGCCGTAAGCAGCATAGACAGGTTGGTGGACTACTGCCTGCACACACCCGAAGATGGTCTGACAACCCGCGAGTCTGTGGAGACGATAAAAAGACTGATAGAGAAGAATAGGAAGATAGGGATGAGGGATGAGGGATGAAGAAAGCCGCGATAAAATCGCGGCACACAAGAGAGGGGGGAGAGGGAAGAAATGTATGGTGTAATGAACCCTGAAACTAAAACCTAATAGATATGGCAAAGATACCATTAAGAGAAAAGATAGGCTATGCACTGGGTGATGCTGCCGCTGGTGGCGTGACATGGAAGGTGATGTCAATAGCATTCCCGCTGTTCTTCACCAATGTGTTTGGCTTGACCATTGCCGACACGGCAACACTGATGCTCATAGCCCGTATGTTTGATGTGGTGACAGACCCACTGATGGGTTCGTTGGCTGACCGTACGCAGAGTCGCTGGGGCACGTATCGTCCGTGGTTGCTGTTTGGTGCACTGCCACTGGGTATCGTATTTGCCCTGCTGTTATATACACCAGAGCTGGACCCTACAGGAAAACGCATCTGGGCATATACGCTGTATCTGCTGATGATGGTGACATACACTGCAGTCAATGTGCCGTACGGCTCGCTGCTTGGCGTGATGACGGATGATGACGATGAGAAGAACCAGTTTTCTTCATTCCGCATGGTGGGTGCCTATGCCATGGGCTTTGTCACGCTGCTGTCGTTTCCATACCTGCAGAAGATGGTTGGCGGTTCGGAGCAACACCAATATGCCGTCTTGGGAGCCTTATTCGGTGTCCTTGCCACTGTGTGCACGCTTGCCTGCGGACTGCTAACACGCGAGAGACTGAAACCTGTGCGTGCCGAGAAGTTCTCGCTGAAGCCCTTCGGCGACCTGTTCCGTAACAAACCATGGATATACCTGACATTGATAGGCGTGGGCATGAACTTCTTCAATGGTTTTCGCTATGCCGTGGCTGGCTATATGTTTGAGTACTGCCTGCATGGTGATGTGACCATCAGCGGACTGATAATCAACTATACTGTATTTATGACCTTCGGTGAGCTGACATGTATGGTATTCGGTGGTGTGTCACCATGGTTTACCAGAGTAATAGGCTCAAAGCGGCGTGCCTTTGGCACGGCGGTAGCCATGAGTGGCATAGCATCGTTGGCATACTTCTTCATTCCGATGGATGCTGCCTATATATGGCTTATGATAGCAATCGTGGTCATCACCTCGGTAGGTGTGGGTCTGTTTTCGCCCCTGCTGTGGTCGATGTACGCTGATGTTGCTGACTATGCCACGGAGAAGAACGGCATGTCGTCAACGGGACTTATCTTTTCATCTGGTACTATGGCTCAGAAGTTTGGTACAGCCATCAGTGGTTCGCTGGTGGCCATGTTCCTGGGCATCGCCGGGTTTATGTCGGGCACAGACCCCATAACACAGCAGACGGTAGTTACCATCACGGATATGGACTCTGTGCGTGAGATGATATGGTCGCTGTTCTCATTGTTTCCAGCAGCCATTACGGTTATCATGCTGATGTTGCTGTATTGGTATCCTATCAAGAAGTGAAGAATAATGATGAATATGATATCAGTGTTTAAACAGCAAGTTTGTGAAGTGTTGGAGCAGAATATCCTTCGCTTCTGGATAGACAGGATGCAGGATAGGGAGCATGGTGGCTTCTATGGACGCATGGATGGCAAGGGTGTGCTGTGCCCAAAGGCTGAGAAGGGTGCTGTGCTCAATGCCCGTCTGCTGTGGACCTTTGCTGCCTCATACAGGGTGCTGTCACAGCTTGCACCTCAGAATGCACATCTGTCAGAATATAAGAAGGCGGCACTGCGGGCAAAGGAATATATACTGCAACATTTCATAGATAGGGAGCATGGTGGCATATACTGGTCGGTGGACTATCTGGGGCAGCCGCTGGATATGAAGAAGCAGTCGTATGCACAGGGCTTTATGATTTACGGCATGTCAGAATTGACAAGGGCAACAGGAGACAGGGAAGCCCTGAGGTGCGCAATAGATTTGTTCTGCCTATTGGAAGAGCATGCATACGACAGACTGCATATGGGATATATAGAGGCACTGACACGTGACTGGCTGCCCATAAGTGACATGCGGTTGTCGGACAAAGACGAGAACGGAAGTCGCACGATGAATACCCATCTGCATATACTGGAGCCATACACCAACCTGTACAGGGTATGGAAAGACGAACGCCTGGAACGGCAGTTGCGCAGGCTGATAAGTATCTTTACTGAAAAGTTGATAAATGCGAGGACGCACCATCTGGATCTGTTCTTTGATGACGAGTGGCAGGGGCTGCGCAACATAGAGAGCTATGGTCACGACATAGAGGCGGCATGGCTGCTGACAGAGGCATTGGAGGTGCTGGGTGATGACAGACTGATGCAGGACACTATGCCTGTGGTGAGGCAGATAGCCATGGCTGCTGAGGAGGGACTGACGGCTGACGGAGCGATGATTCATGAGCGGAAATTTGATGCCGAGGGAGCATTGCTCTATGCTGACAATGAGCGCCATTGGTGGGTGCAGTGTGAGAATGTGATAGGACAACTGAACATGTATCAGCACTTTCATGATGAGCATGCGCTGCATAAGGCATTGCAGTGCTGGGAGTATATAAGGCGGAATCTCATAGACTATGAGCACGGCGAGTGGTACTGGAGCCGCAGCAGCGATGGTACTGTAAATAGCGATGAGGACAAGGCGGGATTCTGGAAGTGCCCATATCATAACAGCCGTATGTGTCTGGAGGTGCTTGAGCGTTTTTCTTTCTGATAATCTATAAAAAAACAATGTAATATGAAGCCGTATAAATTTCAGCCGTATCTGAAGACTACCATTTGGGGAGGATACCAGATAGCCCCGTTCAAGGGGATATTTACTGCCCAGCCGAATGTGGGGGAGAGTTGGGAAATCAGTGGGGTGCCAGGCCATGAGAGCGTGGCTATAAACCGCGGACTGATAGAGGATGTGGACGAGGGACTGACACTCGTGGAACTGATAGACAAATACAAGGGGCTGCTGGTGGGACAGAAGATATATAAGAGGTTTGGCAATAAATTTCCGCTGCTGGTGAAGTTTATTGACTCACGACAGGACCTCTCGGTACAGGTACATCCTGATGACAAACTTGCCATGGAACGGCATGGCTGCGCGGGAAAGACGGAAATGTGGTATATCATCAAAAGTGATGTTGGGGCGAAGATATATGCAGGACTCAAGGAGAGCATTACCCCTGACGAATATGAACGGCTGGCAACAGCAGAACCGCAGAACGGACGGTCGCCCATGCAGGATGTGATAGCAACGCATGAGGCGCATGAGGGCGACCTGTACTTCCTGCCTGCCGGTAGGCTGCATGCTATCGGTGCAGGCAACTTCCTTGCTGAAATACAGCAGACCAGCGACATTACTTACCGAGTCTATGACTTCGGTCGCAAGGACGTGCACGGCAATCCTCGTGAGTTGCATGTTGAGCAGGCCAAGGAAGCTATCGACTATCAGGTGTGGCCGGCCTATCGTACCAGCTACGACTCTACCAAGCCTATCTCGCAGCTTATCAACTGTCCGTACTTCATCGTCAACCGGCTGGTGGTACAGGTGGCTCAGCAGATTGACTTCCACATCGACTCGTTTGTCATCGTGGTATGTCTGTGGGGAGAGGCCAATATCAATGGCATCCATATCCGTCAGGGAGAAACCATCCTGGTGCCTGCTTCGGAGAATGTGCTCTATATCTTCGGCAATGCTACCTTTCTGACGGCAACCATGCCGTAAAGCGCATTTTTGCAACAAGGCTTTTCAAGGAGAAATACGGCATTGCTGCCGATTAGTCTTGTTATTCAACATTCTGAAGTTATCGCTATGCTCGAAATTATCGAAGCGTTAACTTCGATAGCCTCAGAAAGTTGAATATTTCATCTTAATCATTTGCGTATCTCGAAGTTTATGATTACCTTTGTACCCGAAAGCAATGGGTTCCACAAAAATTTCAACAGAATTTGGAGGCGAAGATATACAAAAAAAATCGAGACCACCAAGAGGTTCCGCCACAGGGATTAAGGATGATGAAAAGCAATATCTCTAACGTCCTGTTCTCTCCGCAAAACACAGCAAAGCTCGTTGATTCTCAGCGGGCTTTATTTATTTAGTTTAATCTTACCACATTTTACTGTCATCGTATATAGAAATGGCAATATAGGATGCTATGAATTGGATTGTTCTGATAGTCGCAGGTCTCTGTGAGGTCGGTTTCACATATTGTTTGGGCAGGGCACGAGGTGCCTCCGGCGATTGGTGGAGTTGGATTACCGCCTTTGGCGTACTGTATGTTCTTAGCGCCATTCTGCTGGCAAAGGCTACGGAGACCCTGCCGCTGGGCACAGCCTACTGCGTCTGGACAGGCATCGGAGCTGTAGGTGCCGTGCTCGTGGGCATCTTTATCTTCCGTGAGCCTGCTACCTTCTGGAGGATATTCTTTCTTACGACACTTATTGCTTCTATCATAGGACTAAAGGCATTATCATGAATATAAAGGATAACGAAAAGGAATTGTTCCCATTGGTGGATGAAGAGGGCACGGTAACAGGCTGTGCCACGCGTGGCGAGTGTCATGGCGGTTCAAGGCTGCTGCACCCTGTGGTACATCTTCATGTTTTCAATTCAAAGGGAGAGCTATACCTTCAACAGCGCCCCGAATGGAAAGACATCCAGCCCGGCAAGTGGGACACTGCCGTAGGTGGGCATGTTGACTATGGCGAGCAATGGAATGCAGCATTGGTTCGCGAGGCAAGCGAGGAACTGGGCATTACCGACTACACACCAGAGCATTTGGGCAAATATGTGTTTGACAGCAAACGTGAGCGCGAGTTGGTTTATGTGAACCGCACAACGTATGACGGAGCTATCAATCCTTCAAAGAGAGAACTTTCCGGAGGGCGTTTCTGGTCAATGGAGGAGATACACGATGCTATAGGCAAGGGAATACTGACTCCAAACTTTGAGAGCGAGTTCCAGCGTTTCTTCGGTCATTGTCAAGATACAAACCCTGCTTCAAACATTAATTGTCAAGGTGCGAACTCCGCTTCACACATCAATTGCCGAAGTGCGAAGGAGAACAGCGAAGCCAAATATGCTATGTTCTTTGATATTGACGGCACGCTTGTCAGTTTTAAGACCCATAAGATACCAGCCTCAACCATCGCAGCTCTTACCGAGGCGAAGGAGAATGGACATAAAGTGTTCATAGCTACGGGCCGCCCACCACTTATCATCACGAATCTTGGAGACATAGAGCACCTCATAGACGGTTATATCACCACTAACGGTGCTCTCTGCTATGTGGGAGACGAAATAGTCTGCTGCAAGAGCATTCCCCATGAGTCTGCACGAGCATTGGTAGATGATGCGATTGCCAAGCAATACAGCCTGATTGTTGTGGGAGAGAAAGATGTGGCCGTGCTTGATCCCGATGGTGAGGTAGATAGGATATTCCGTCAGGAGATTGCCGTGGATAACCTTGACTGCGAAAAGCCTCTTGAGGTTGTGATGCAGCAGCGCATCATGCAGCTCACCCCCTTCTTCCCCGAAAGCTATGAGCGTGAGATGATGGCACGTATTCCCGAGTGCACTTCAGGCAGATGGCATCCCGCCTTTACCGACATTACCGCCAAGGGAGCGGACAAGGGGGCCGGCATTATGGCGTTAGCAGCCCACCTGGGCTTTGATCCCCAATACACGATAGCATTCGGCGATGGCGGCAACGACACGTCTATGATAAAAGCTGCCGGCATCGGAGTGGCTATGGGCAACGCCCTTGACTCTCTGAAGGCAGAGGCAGACTATATCACCACCTCCGTAGATGAGGATGGAGTAATGAATGCCCTACGCCATTTCGGCATAATCTCCGCATGAGGAATGACGGAGGAAAAAGAAGAAAGCCTGCGATGACCTCGCAGGCTTTCTTGTATATATACGTATGTGGAGGGGTTAGATGCTCAGTTCGTCGAGTACCGTTATCAGCTTCTTGTCAAATCGTTTGTCTGTGCGTATGCACTCAGAGAAAGGCACATAGACTATCTCGTTCATTCTATAACCAATCATGACATTTCTCTGTCCTTGCTTTATCGCTTCTATGGCCCCTGCTCCCATGCAGCTTGCCAGTATGCGGTCTCTTGCTGACGGGCTTCCT
>Ga0326513_10002688_pt1 | contig 13065 bp, 16 predicted proteins | sample 2_2465_0518_D_FD_203654 | JGI IMG/M metagenome (GOLD analysis project Ga0326513, IMG submission 203654) | Bovine rumen microbial communities from UC Davis, California, United States - 2_2465_0518 | ecosystem: Host-associated > Mammals > Digestive system > Stomach > Rumen | place: USA...
TGAAGAACGTCATCAAGGCCGCAGGCTAAGGCTCCCATGAACTACTGCACTTACGAGGACATCAAGGGCCATGTGCCCGAGGCGCGTCTGGTAGAGGTCACTGACGACCTCTCGCCGAACGCGACTGGCACGGTCAATGTCGAAATCGTGGAAAAGGCCATCAAGGAAAGTTCCACGCTTATCGACTCTTACGTGAGGAAGCGTTTCCCGCGTCCGTTCCAGAGTGTCCCGGAAGTGCTGCGCATGGTCTGCATTGACCTGAGCATCTACAATCTGTACGAACGCGTGACGGAGCTGAATATCACTGACGGTATGAAGCTCCGCTACGATAACGCCATCAAGCTGCTTATCCGCATTGCCGATGGCGAACAGGATATCGGTGTGGATCCTGATGAACCTGTCGTCGAATCTGGCTTTTCCGTCGCTTCGAAGCTGAACGGCGGACCAGCCATGTTTTCGCTTGAATCCATGAGGTTCTGATGAGTACGCCGGTTGCCGTTACTAACTGCTATGTGATAGAAAAGGCTGTCAAAGACCTGATTGAAGGCGGAAATGTCCCGCAGATGGTCTTCAAGGCGGTCGATATCCAGAAGGAATTACAGACCATCACTCACCCGAGCTTTACGGTCGCCATCATCAAGGGCGATTTCGAGCCGGAAGGAATGGACAAGATTACGGAGTCCGTCGAGGTGGTGGTGACACTCATCGTGAAGAACCTTGCGAACGAGGAACAGCGCAGGAAGATGATTCACCCGATGGTGTCCTATGTGGTGCAGAAGCTGCACCATAACGATCTCGGGCTTCAGATGGAGCCCCTAACCGTTAGCGGCTGGAACGATGTCTCTACTACGGAGCATCTTGGCCTTGCCCTGACGCTGTTTGAAATCAAGTTTAAGACGCAGTTCACGGTCGTGCCCGAAGCCGCCGAAGAAAACTACAGGGAACTGCTCTCCATCGGCTCTACGTTCCAGAGCGAAACGCCCGAAAACGAGGTACTTGCCCAGGGCGAAGTCATTTTCAAAGAGGTAAACAATGAACCTGTCCCCTAATATCTCCGAAACCATGATTCCGGGTTCCTACACGGCCTACAACTACTATGCGGGCCCGAACGGACTTCCCGCCAACATCCAGAAGGTGCTGCTTATCGGCGATGTTTCCACCGCCAAGGCGTCCACGACACCGGTGAACAAGCCCACCGAAATCGGCACCGAGACCGAGGCTTATGACTTTGCTGGGGCCGGTTCCGTGCTCATGCAGATGTACAAGGCCGCGAAGAAGGCCTGGAAGTACGCCCAGATCACGATGCTCCGCCATGGTGCAGTGACGGGTTCTGCCGCCACCTGGGCATTTACCTTTGCTGGAACTGCAACCAAGTCGGGCAAGGTGTCCGTCTTCTGTAACGGTATCGAATATGCCGTCGGTGTCGCCTATGACTCCACGACCCCCGACGATTACAAGGCCGTCGCCGAAAACCTTGCGGATGAAATCAACAATACCCCCGATGCTCCGTTTACCGCTGTCGCTACTCAATCCAGCAGCGTCTCGACCGGCGAAGTGGTGCTCACCGCGAAGTGCAAGGGTGCATACGTATCCGCCGCTACGGGTGGCCTGAATGTGTCCGTCGTTTCCGAAGCCGCAGGCATCACCGTGGGCACGATTACTGCTACGGCGGGCGTCGGTACGGTTGACCTCACTACGGCCCTTACAGCAGCCTTCCCGGAACGTTTCCACATCATCGTTTCCCCGGTGAACGACGAATCGAACCTCGGCAAGCTCAAGACTCACCTTGAAGCAGCCGCCGCACCGCTCGAACAGCGCGGCCAGCGTGCCATCTGCGCGATGGTATCGGCTACGGCTACGGCAGCCAAGGCCGAAGCGCTCAAGCACAACTACGAACGCCTGCATATCGCGGCGGTCAAGACCAAGATCAACGCTACCGTGTGGGAAATCGCGGCTGGTCTCGGTGCGATTTTTGCAAGCAACTCCAAGCCGAACGTGCCGATGAACAGCGTGGCCATTCCTGGCCTTGCCACCCCGGCTCTGGAAGACAAGTGGAGTGGCGAAGAACAGGACCTGCTTCTTTACGGCGGTGTGATTCCTCTCGTCGAAGAAGACAGCCAGCTCTGCATCGTGCGTGCCGTGACCACCAAGAGCAACAACAGCGGTTCCCGCTGGACGAAGCTCATCGATACGGGCGTCATTGCATCGCTCGACTACTTCCGCGACAGCATTCTTGCAATGCACCGCGTCAAGTACAAGAACAAGGTCATCCATGCGCTTTTGGCCGATGCCCTGAACGAAGACAACAAGAAGATTGCAAAAGATCTCGAAGCCGAACAGATTCTGCGCTATATCGACGAATACGCCGACCAGTTCATCACGCAGGAATCGCCGAACGAACCGGGCCGCATGCTCTGCCAGATTCCGGCCCCTGTCGTGCCTGGCCTGAACCAGATCTATTCCACCATCGACCTTTACCTGTAAGGAGTGAACCATGAGAATTTCTTCTTTTACTCTCGTCAAAGACGGCTCCAGAATCACCGACTTCTCGAAATTCAAGGAAGGTGAAACCGAAGTCGCCACCACCGTAGAAACCTTCTACGGCGAAGACTACATCAAGGTTCCGGCGAAGCATTCCTTCTCGCTTACCTACCTTCCGAAATCCGGTGCCGACCTGGACTGGGTCAAGGAAGAGGCTTCGAACGATAACGGCTGGACCTTCATCATCAACTATGTTGGCGGTAACAAGGTCACCTATACCGGCGTTCACCTGCTCAAGTCCACCCCGAACGAAGTGGACGGCAAGACCGCCAAGGAATCGCAGCTTGACTTCTACGCAGAGGACAAGAAGTAGCCATGACCGCTTTGTCTGACAAAATCAAGGCCGCCCATGATGCCGCCGAAGAGGTCGATGTCGCAGAATCTGCGATTATCGACCAAATCAAGGCGTCGCACGATGTCTTCAAGGATATCGAGTGGCCCGGTGTCCCAGGCGTGAAAGTCCGCATGAGACTCCTGACGGTTTCCGAAGCCCGCAAGGCTAAAGTCGATAACCAGCAGGAGTTCAACCGTGACGGTATCGAAATCGGCATGCAGAACCTGGCGGACTACCGCGAACAGGAAGCTGTGCACGGTATGTGGCGGGCGTTCTCCGACCCTGCCACGGGAAAGCCGGTGTTCACCAGCGCCGAGCACATGCGGACCCTGTGCACCAATGACGAACTGAAAGCCTTGTGCGATGCCTACAATGCCTTCTCCGACGAGAACGACCCGAACCTGGAAAAGCTCTCGGACGAAGAATTTGAACAGCTCAAGGACATTCTCAAAAAAAAACCGGACCAGATTCGCTCGAAAGTCTTAAGCTTGCCTGTAGCCTGGAAGCTTCTGCGTATTTTGGTTGCCCCGCAAGAGAACTAAACGACGCCCAGTGGCTCCTCATCTTTTCGATGAAGGGCTATTTGGCCAACGATAAAGGATGGCAGAGCATTGGCTGACAATAGCGTTACATTGCGTATCGGCGCGGACCCGACAAGGCTTGAAACAGGCCTTAGACAGTCTTCCGCCTCGATTAACAGCTTTGGCGTCCGTGCCCGTGCAAGCATTGCGCGTGTCGGCAGTTCCCTACGGGGGCTTGCAGACCGTATGGTCACGCCTTTCAATTCGTTGGTTCTTGGCGGTGGGCTTGGCATGGCTGTCAAGAACGTGGGCGACCTTTCCGAATCGCTCATGTATTACGGCTTTGCGGCAAAGAAAAGCGACGCGGACACGAAGGTGTTCCGCGAATCGCTGCATAAGACGGCGGTCGAAACAGGGGTTGCCGCCAATGAAATCTTGAACGGTGTTTCAAAAATCGGTGAAATTACGGGTGACTTTGATTTTGCCGAAAAGATGAGCGTTAGCCTAGCCAAGGCGTCCAAGGCTTCCCAAACTTCTATTGAAGACCTGGCTGCCGTAGCATCTTCCATGAAAGGTTCCATGGGGTATAGCGCCGACCAGGTTCTTAATGCCTTTAATGCCTTGATTATTCAAGGCGAAAAGGGTTCCTTTACTTTGCAGAGCTTCGCCGCCGAAGGAAAGGCGTTGCTGGCGTCTGCATCTACGTTTGGCATTAAGTCCACGGATCAATTCGCCAAATTCGGTTCTTTCCTCCAAATTGTCAATGAAAAAATCAAGAGTTCAGCGGAAACAACGACATCGGTTTCTGCGCTATTTTCTGAACTGATCGACAAGGCAGCCGATATAAAAAAGAAATTTGGCGTAAGTGTATTCGACAAGAACAATGAACTTCGCGAATTTGATGTAATTATCAAGGAAATCATGGCAAAGACGGGCGGAAGTCTTAAAAAGTTGTCGCCTGTATTTGGCGCATCCTCGATGAAAGCCATCAATCCCCTGATTGGGGAGTTCCAAAACAACTGGGAAAGGATGGATGACATTGCCAAGGCTGGTATCGAAGGGATGAAAAATTCCGATGTCCTGGAAGATTACTACCAAAAAGCGTCCAATTCGTTCAACAGCAATGTTGACAAGATGAAGAATGTCGCCCTGGAATTTGCCGACACGAACCTTACGGGCCCCGTGGAGCAGCTCACGACCGCGCTTGGCTTCCTTTCCCGCCATCAGGGGATTGTCACGGCTGGCTTCAAGGCCATGGCCGTTGCCGCAATCGCCCTTGGTGCCGTCAAGATTGGAGGCCTCGTGAAGGATGTCGCAGGGCTTGCCAAGGATATCAAGGGTATCTGGAGCAAGAAGGGCGGCGCTGGACAGTCTGCCACCAGTGCGGGCGCTTCTGCGTTGAACGCTTCCGTCCAGAAGGTATTCGTGGTCAACATGCGCGACGGTTTAGGCGGTGGCTCCGACTACATGGACGACGATGTTCCGCCTGTCAAGAATATGGCAAAGCAGACCTCCGTGGCGATGGAAACTACCACAAGAGAGGTGGGCAAGTTCCGCCAGGGACTTTCTACCGCACGTGCGGGGCTGAACAAGCTCGGCAATACTGCCCTGGGGCGCATCGGCCTTACGGCTGCCACCACCTGGGCAATGGACAAGATCTACGACTTTGGCCAGGCGTTCATGGAATGGCGCAATGTCGTTGCCGATGTCGAAGCGAACAGCCGCGCCATGGTGGAACGTAACCAGGAGAATTTCGAAAAACGGTATGGAAGCAAGGCGGCGGTGTATAGCAAGAAGCACGGCGAAACCCTGCTCGAAATCCAGAAGGAAGAAAACAGCTTTTTGCCGTCGCAGAAGAAACTCGACAAGCTCTATGCCGACCTGAACATGTATAACACTCTGATGAAAAACGCCATCAAGAACGGCGACGGGAAAAATGGCGTGTCTGCCCAGGAATACATGGCGAATTTTGTAATCAACATCGATTCTTCCGGGAAAACCGTAGTGGAAACCGACAAGGGCAAGCCGCCCAAGGTCAAGGTCCACAAGAATACACCGGGCTGGGGGGCGTAAATGGCAGAAGCGAAGACCGCAAAGCTGGGGCCGTGGGAACTCAAGCTCGTGTCCATCGACGATGACATTTCCCATGCCATCTCGTCCACGACTTACCCCTACAAGAACGGGGCGGACCATGAAGACATGGGCGTCAACCCGGAAACCTTCAAGTTTTCAGGCGTTCTCTCGAATAAAGACTACGACAATAACTATCAGTCGCTGCGCAAGTGGTTTTTGTCCATTTTCAAGAAGCCTGTAGAACTCTTTCACCCGGACCACGGGACTATTTACGGCTACCCGAAGACGGCTTCTTTCAGAAATGACCGCCGTCGCCGTTTCTGCGAGTTCACCTTCGATTTCGAAGTCGATGAAATCCAGCCCGACATCCAAAGCTACACGGACCCCTACCAGAACAATTTCAAGCAGGCGCAGGCCCTCAACCTGGAAGTCCAGGAAAGCGTGGCTCTATCGATGCAACAGACTGGCGTTCCCGACATTCCGGGTTCTTCGGACTGGTCGCTTATTGACGCGTGGTCGTCTCTTGGCGATGCCGCACGAAGCTTTGCCAATGCGACAAGCAAGGCGATGGGGCAGCTTCTTGGAGCGCTAGCGACCGTCAAGGCACCCGTCGATGCTATCAACACTACTATCGATTACTTGGACTCGCTATCTGGAACATTGACAAAGGCTATCCAGGAATGTTGCGATTCCTTCGTGACTCTTGCCAGAAAGACTGGCCTGAATAAAGGCAAATCCAGGGCTTCTACGGCCACTTTGGTGAGTAGCGCGTCTTCTATGCTGGCTTCCCTTTACGACGCCCCTGCGAGCGTCCGTTCGGCTTTTGCGACCCTGGCGGCTGCAACAGTCGCGACAGAGACTGCCAAGCAGATTTCCGATGACGAGAAAAAGATGGGCGAATCCTTCGCCGCAGAACGGATTGTCATGGACGATGCCGAAGGCCGTGAACTGGCAGAGGAAAGCGAAGTCTACCTTGTTACGCCTGCCGATTTGGAAGATACCCTAGCCCTGGCAAGGGAGTTCATTCAGCAAGTCCTTCCGCAGGCTGTAAGCCCTTACAGGCTCAAGAACATGGCCGCGATGCTATCCGATGCGGTACTTCGCATAAAGCTGGAATACATGACCACAAAGACGGTCGATGTGTCCCACGAAACTCCGCTTCACAAGATTGCCCTGGAAAACGGCTTGAACTACAAGGCCGCTGAACGTCTTTGCGCATTGAACAATGTCAAGAATCCCACTTTCATGCAAGGCAAGGTGATGGTCTATGGAGAATGATGAAGTCATCTTGCTTGTGGAAAAAGCGCGTGCTGACAGGTTCGTGAGCTACACGATCGATACCGACCTGTATTCACCGGAAGGCTCGTTCCAGTTCGAAAGTGATTCTAAGTATGAAGTGAACAAGGGCGATTCCTGCGAAATTTTCGTTAATCGAAAATGCGTGATGAAGGGTCTTGTCGATTCTGTGCGTCGTTCGCTGTCTCGCAGCGGGCCAAAGCTGGAAATCGAGGGCCGTTCCGTCGCGTCCGTCCTGGCAGACTCCAGCGTGACAAACTTCGGAACTTTGCCGACTACCTTGCCCGCACTGGCTGAAAAGCTGGTGCGCGACCTTCCGTTTATCTCCAGGAAGGATTTTGTTTTCAAATCGGGCTCCGATAAAGTCAAGGTCAAGAGAAAGTTTGTGGAACTTTCTCCGGGCGACAGCGTTTTCGATGTCCTCAAGAAGGCGGCGAATTCGCAGGGTTTCCTGTTCTGGGCGTCTCCCGAAGGCGAACTGGTCTTTGACAAGCCGGTTGAGCGCGGCAAGGCTGATTTCAAGATCCACGCCTTTGAAAACGGCGAGGAAATGGACTACATCGAAGGAGCCGTTACCGAGACCCTGAACGGGCAGCATTCTCTCATCAAGGTTATCGGCGAAAGCCAGGATGATGACGACATCAAGTATGTGGCGGCAAAGGTTAAAAACGACGATTTCCCGTTCTACCGTCCGCTTGTCGTGAACTGGAACGAAAACGAGGGCCCTGCAAAGCGCACCGCAGAACTCCAGCTGGCGACGGAAAAGGCTTCCGCAATCCAGCTCGAATATACAGTTCCCGGACATTCTCAGAACGGTATTCCCTGGACAATCAACGCCTTTTGCGACGTAGAGGACCATTACAACGGCGCTGTTGACTCGTATCTGATTAAACGCCGCACGTTCACACTCTCCAGGAGTGAGGGCAAGCGTACCCGCCTTGAATTACAGCCTGGAGGCTCGTTATGATGAAATTTTTCACCAGTTTGGTTACCAGCTGCAAGGATGTGGCAGGCAAGCTCCGCAGTATCAGCGGCAAGGCCAACGGTATCGAATTTGAAGGCCGTCAGATGATGCAGCATTTTGGCTTTATCAGCATTCCCAAGGCCGGTGAGCGTTGCCTTTTCTTGCAGTTTGGCAATGTGGTCATTGCTGTTGCAAGCGACGGCAAGGACCGCCCCGCCGTAAAGGAGGGCGAAACGGCGCTTTACAGCGACAAGGCCCACTACATCATCCTCAAGGATAACGGCACAATCGCCATCAAGGCCGATGGCGGCATCGATGTCGATGGCGACCTGCGCGTGAACGGCGAGGTGAGCGACAAGGTAGGCAAGCTCTCCAAGCTGCGCGACAACTACAACCAGCACACCCACATCGGCAACCTCGGCGCTCCTACGGCACCGACGGACAAACAGGACACGGGGGCGTAAATGCTTGACCTGGACACTCTCGATTCCGAATTTTCCCGGATTGTCAAGTCTGCCGACGGCAAGACAAGCGTGGCCCCGCAGCTCGCCAAGGCCTACGACGACTACGCCAAGGGCGGCATCATTCTCGGTGCGGACCTTTCGGCGGGTGGCGACAAGTCTCTCCTGGAAAGCGCCTTCTCGGTGCTTGACCCGTCCAGCGGGACGCCTGCCAACATGGCGGCGAAGCTCTGCGCCTACTGGCAGGGCCTTCCTAAGCCCGGAATCCCGTCACACGGTGGCGTGGCCGTCGTGTCCGTCGTTCCGACCTTCGCGGCTGCCCAGGCGGGCGTTCTTGCAGTCATCAAGGCTTTGGTGGACGCGCAGGCAGCTTCAAAGCAGGAAGTTCAAAAGCCATACAAGAAGCTTTTCGGAGACATTGAAACCGTCTTGAAGACCGCCGTCTGCACCGTCACCGAGACCATGCCCACGACACCGCCGAGCCCGTCACCTTTCCCGGAGACATTACAATGACTACTGACCAGATTAAAGAAGAAGTCCAGCTTTCGCTTACCGTCGCCAAGGGTTCCTTTTACAAGAAGCCCGAATTTGGCCACCGCTTCAAGGAACTTGCCCGGGAAGTGGCATCCGAAAAGACCAGGAGCAGGGCCGAGACATACGCCGCCGAGGCGTTGCAGTGGATGATTGACTACAAGCACCTTAAAAGCGTCGTATCGACGGCTACCTATGTCGATAGCGACAAGCTCCAGGTGCATGTGGAATGTGTCGCATACAATGGCGACGTGATTGAATTTACCCGTTTCGTGGAGGTTAAACAATGGCCGTAACAGTTGACCAGATCTTTCATCGCATGGTGACAGATGCGAAGAATATAGACCCTCTGATAAATATCAGCCAGGGCACGGAAACCTATATCCGCTTCGCGACCGCAGCGTCCGCCATTTGGGGCCTCTACAAGCAGATGGACTGGACTCTTGACCAGATTTTCCCGACCACGATGAACCAGGCGAGCCTGGAACAGTGGGCGAACGACCGAGGGCTCGACTACAGCAACTTGACCGCAAGCGAGCTCTTGACGCTCATCCTGTCGTATCTCCGCAACCCGAAGAGTGGCGGCAAGCCCAGCGACTACGAACGCTGGGCGCTCGAAGCGTCTTCTACCGGCAAGGCCGTCGAACTCGAATCCTCGATGATTTCCGGCAATATGCCCGACCTGAGCGCCGCCAACACCGTCAAGCCGCACGACCGCGAGAACATCGCCTTTACCTGCGGTTCCAGCGACACCGAAAAGTATGTCGTGATTGACTTGGGCGGTTCCAAGGAAATTTTCGGCATCGGGCTCGGTTTCATTACCAACCGACCGGCTTCTTTCAATGTCTATACGTCCGACGATGGTTCAACCTGGACAAAGCAGGGCAAGGTCGATGCCGCCTACTGGTGGGCCATGGCCACCTTCGAATCTGTTTCTACCCGCTATGTCAAGGTCGAACTCGACGAAATCGAGGCGCTCGAAAGCTGGCAGACTGCATCCCTGAACGCTGTCAAGTGCTTCGGCATCGAGATCTACGAACCGGCTGAATCCGACGAGGCCCCGTCCACATCCCGCTGCCTCAAGAACTACTACGGTGTGGGCACGGTTCTCATGCTCATCGGCCCGAGCACGCTATCGATGCGATGCTGCGAAGCAGTCCGCGTCAAGTGCGAAGACGAAGGCCCGGTGGCACCGCGTGAAATATGGGTCAATGTCCCTGTAGAAACGACACTTTCCCTGCGCGTCACGGTAAGCGGCTTGTCCAATATGGACGAAGACGGCTTCCGGGAAGACGTGACCAAGTATTTTGCCGACCTCAGCGCAGGCGACCTGTTTATACCCGCCCAGATAGTCGTGTTCGTGCTCAAGCACGGCGGTTCCAATGCCGTTGTCGAGGTATCGAAGAACGGCGGGGCGTACCAGGAACAGACTTCGGCAATCTATCCCGAAAATGAAACAGACCGATTTGTCCTTGGTGAACTGGTGGTGCAGTAATGAGTGAAAATTTTTTCGATAGTCGGCATTACAGGGCGCTCTCGCGGCTGCACCCGCTCCAGATGGACCTGGAAGAGTATGTGGTGTGCAAGGAGCTTGACCGCGCCCTGGAAAGCGCAGACGGCGTTTACCGCGAAATCTTCCCCAGTTCGGCCATAGCAACGCTCGAAAAGTGGGAAAACCTCTACGAATTGGGCCATTCCGGCACCATTGAAGCCCGCAGGGCGGCGCTCCTGGAAGCCATCAACCGTGATTCGGGCATTGCCGAACGCCACTACAAGGCGCTTGCCGCGTCGATGGGCTTTGAAATCGACATCGTGAAACCGCCGCGCATGTTGCGTGCGGGCCTTGGCCGTGCGGGTTTTGAAATCTACGACCCGGACGAACAGTACACCTGGACCGTGACCAGCAACCACCCGCAGCACGGCATTTACCGTATCGTGGACCTGCTCGAAGCCGAGAAAATCCCGTTCACGCAGATCCGCTGGCAGCTCTCTAAAGAAAAATTCCTTGAACTTGAGGACGGCAAGCTCCTGAAGCTCGAAAGCGACAAATTCCTTATCCTGGAGGACGAAAATGAATAAGATAAATTTTAAAACGGGTACTATCATTCCCCCGGAACTGATGAATGCCTTGCAGAATCCGTCGTTCACGAATGATGAAGAAGAGGCCGGACACTTGCCCTTGCCGCCCAACTACGGCAAAAAGGTCCAGGTGTTCAATACGGAAAACCGTGCAGTGGACCTGTCTACTGCTTCGAGTGGCTTTGCCGTCGTTATCCATCACAGTTCTTCGCTGTCCGGCGAGCCTGAAACGGTTACGATTGACGGCGTAGGCGGCACCGGGGCCAATACGATTCTCCTGGTAACCCGTGGAACGGACTATCCTGTAATTGTATCTTTGCCGCAGAATTCTGTTTCACGCAAGGAAATATCTATCAAGGGCGGTTCAAGCGTCCTTTTGACGTTCTTCTCCTATGGTGCTGCGTACGTCTGGAAGTATTACGAGCTCGAAACCAACCCTGTCGCCATGACCGATACGGGCTGGAAGAGATTCACACACGGCGGCGTATCTACCAATTTCGTGAAAATCGCAACACTTACGGTCCCCAAGGGCTACAGCGCAATCGTGATGGTCAAGGGAAACGGCCCGGTGACATCTGGCAGCAGTGGCGTTGTCGCGGACTATACCTTGCAGGCGATAGACGCCGACGAACGCGAAGAGACGTGTGAAATGTCCGTTGTAAAATGCAACGCCTCAGGCTATTTCTTGCCGGATATGACGCAAGAATATGATGCCAGGGCCGACAAGTTCAGCGGCTACCTTGTGATTCCGCCCTTGAGCACTCCCGCACAGCGCAGCGTCGATCTGAAACTTAAAACCAATCAAGGGGCGATGAGCATCACGGCGTCCTTCAGGGCGTTGCTCTACAAAGCGAACCTTGACACGACTTTACTTGCATAAGAGGTGACTATGGCTAACAGTAACGAAGCATTCGAAGGCGAAAAGACCGGGCAACTTACCCAGGTGACACTCGCCGCAGCCCGCGAAAACCACTACGAAGGTGTTTTCAGCATTTCGGGCAGTTCCAAGCGTCTCGACTCGGCTGAAATCGCCGGAACGGCTGATATCGAAGATGAATACAGCGAAAACGGGTACTATGTCGAAGGTGCCTTGAGGTATCATTCCGGTGTGCTTTACCGCGCCAAGGTTGATATCGGCTCCAATGATACCCCCGCCGGTCCGTGGGACTCCACCAAGTGGGAAGTGGCCAAAATCGGGCGAATTATGGCCAGCAAGGCCGATGTAAATGCCGCCCTTGGCAATATCGAAACCCTCTTGGCGGCTATTTAAGGAGGCTTTAAATGAGCGTTGCAAGCGAAATCACGCGCCTGAACGGCGCAAAGGCCGATATTATCCAGGCCATCACCGACAAGGGCGTCACCGTGCCGTCTTCGGCGAAACTCGACGACATGGCACTGCTCATCGCATCCATAACCGGCGGCGGTGGATCGTTCGAAGCCGATAACATCGTGAACATCGTGCCGATTAACAAGATGGTCGTGGTCGATTCGAATGGTTATATCGGCTTTGACCTGACCAACTTCTTTCAGTACCGTGGAAGCACGTACTACTATAACTACGCCATTCTTTCAACCGGCGATGATTTTTCGAGCAAGGGCTTGGGCCAGGTGACCTTCTACACTCCCGCGAGCAACAACATCGGGGGCAGGGTGTACAATACGGTCGTAATCGGTGGCAAGGAATGGATGGCTGAGAACCTTGACTTCAAGTTCACCGGGTGCGCCATAGGCCAGGGAAGTTCTTCTTCGGAGCCTAGAGCCAATTACTACCAGAACAATGAAGCTACTTATGGCGTAAACGGCAATAAGTACGGTCTTCTGTACAACTGGATTGCAGTGAAGTATCTCGAAGACCACAAGTCTGAACTGATTCCTGGTTGGCATGTCCCCACGACAACGGAATGGGATGCCTTGGCCACGGCTGTAGGTGGTTCCGGTGTTGCAGGCACTAAGCTGAAATCTACTACAGGGTGGTCTTCCGGCAACGGTGACGGCTCCTACGGCTTTGCGGCTTTTCCCGCTGGTTACCAGCACTCGGGCTCCTTCGGCCATTTAGGCAGCTACGCGTACTTCTGGACGGCCACTGAGGGCTCGTCTTCCTACGCCTACTACCGTTACTTCGATTCGGGCGCATCGATGGATTCGTACAACTACGATAAGTCAAGCGGTTACTCTGTTCGTCTCGTCAAGGATTCCCAGTGAGCCTAGGCCCTATTGGGCCTAGAGCGAACGGGACCGGAGCGCCGCAAGGCGCACGGGCCTGAA
>Ga0326513_10002690_pt1 | contig 13056 bp, 9 predicted proteins | sample 2_2465_0518_D_FD_203654 | JGI IMG/M metagenome (GOLD analysis project Ga0326513, IMG submission 203654) | Bovine rumen microbial communities from UC Davis, California, United States - 2_2465_0518 | ecosystem: Host-associated > Mammals > Digestive system > Stomach > Rumen | place: USA: California...
GAAGTACGACTTTGTATCAATCTACAACACTGGTCTTCCCTCTGACGAGGTTCATAGTCCTGCACTGGGTACAGGTACTCCTCAGATTGGCTATGGCGTAGGAAGCAGTGCCATGTCTTCATTCTTCACCCGTTGGACTTACAGCTTTGACAATCGGTACAATGCCACCTATACTTATCGTTACGATGGCAGTTCCAACTTCGGCCCTAACAAGCGTTGGGCAGGTTTCCATTCACTGGCAGCCAGTTGGCGTTTCTCTAATGAGAAATTCATTGAGAGTTGGGCAGGCAATGTACTGAGCAATGGTAAACTGCGCATTGGTTGGGGTCAGACAGGTAACTCCGGCATTGGTGGTTATAAATGGGGTTCTCCGCTTTCCAAGATGGAGACAGCTCTGGGTGTCAGCTACCGTCCTGCACAGATACCCAACGAAGACATCAAATGGGAGAGCCAGGAACAATGGAACGTAGGTCTTGACCTCGGTTTCCTGAACGACCGCATTAACCTGACTATAGACTGGTATAAGAAGGAGTCAAAGGATATGCTGATGCAGATGCAGCTTCCTTCTTACATGGGTACTAGCGGAAATGGTTCCTCTGCCCTTGCAGCACCCTGGGGTAACTACGGACACATCCGCAATACTGGTATTGAAATCTCGTTGAACACCCACCCCTTGGTAGGTAAGTTCCAGTGGGATTCCGAATTCCAGATTTCTTTCAACAAGAACAAGCTCATCGCCTTGGCAGACGGAAGCAGCAACGCTCAGCTGATTGGCTACGGCCAGTGGTCTGACGTGGTAAGCCGTACGCTGGTTGGCGAATCGCTGTTTAATTTCTACGGTTATGTCTGCGATGGTGTCTACACCTCACTCGAAGACATTGAGACTTCTCCAAAGCCCTCTGCTTATCCTTCTAACGGAATCTTCGCCAAGAACTCTACCGTCTATGTCGGCGACATTAAGTACAAAGACCTCAACGGTGATGGTATCATTGACGAGAACGACCGTACAAACATCGGTTCTCCCCTGCCAAAATACACCTTCGGCTGGACAAACACCTTCCGGTACAAGAACTTTGACCTTAACATCTTCATTAACGGTTCTTACGGTAATAAGGTAGGTAACTACCTGAAGATGAAGCTGACACACATGAACTCCACATGGACCAATCAGATTATCGACGTACGCGACCGTGCCATCCTAGAACCTATCGACCCCACTAAGGACTACTCGGCAGGTATTGACCGCGGCGATGGTACTTTGATATATAACTGGTATGACGACATCACCAATGTCAGGTTGAAGAATCCCGGAACAGGTACTCCTCGTGGTTCTCTGAACGATCCTAACGATAACGACCGCTGGAGCGACCGCTACATCGAGGACGGAAGCTACATCCGTCTGAAGAACGTCGCTTTGGGCTACACCTTCCCCAAGAAGATGATTACCAAATGGGGACTAGAGAGCCTGCGTCTCTACTGCAACATCCAAAACCTGGTAACCATCACTGGTTACGACGGCTACGATCCTGAGATCGGTGCTAGCACACAGAGTGCTAACGTTATGGGACTCGACAATGCACGCTATCCCTCACCGACCACTTATTCATTCGGTGTGAATGTATCATTCTAAGCGTACTGTACTAACATTAAAGTATCATTAAGTTATGAAACTATCAAATATCAAATACATGACAGTAGCTGCTGTAGCCTGTGTCTCTTTGGCATCTTGTGAAGATTTCCTTGACCGTCCAAACGAAGACAGCTACAACACAGAGAACTTCTATAAGACTGACGAGCAGTTCCTGTCCAGCGTCAACTATCTGTACAACTCACCCTGGTATGATTTCCAGCGTGGTTTCATCAAGGTTGGGGAGGTACTTTCTGGCAACTATTATTGGGGGTCTTCACCCTATCTGAACTTCTCTGTCAACGGTTCTGATGAAGATCTTGTCAATATGTCATACTCTTTGTGGGCAGTCATTGGTCATGCCAATACAGTCTATGCTACATTAAAGAGCAATTCTTCCAACAGTACGGCCAAGTTACAGGCTATGGGCGAGGCACTGACGTGGAAGGCAATGGCTTACTTCTATCTCGTACGCTCGTTCGGAGACGTACCCATCGTACACAACACCATGCAGCAGTTGCAGGATGGTTCTTACACCAATATCTCCAAGGCTAAGCGTTCTGATGTGTATGAGTACATCATCATGACACTGGAGGAGGCTATGAAACTCCTACAGAAGAGTGCTGCAGCAGGTCGCATCGACTACTATAGTGCAGAAGGTCTGCTGGCCAAGGTCTACCTGACCAAGGCAGGTGTTAGCGGGTCACTGAATGCTGAAGACTTGAGTAAGGCAGCCGCCTATGCCAAGGATGTCATTGACAATTCAGGACGTACACTGACGGAGAAATACGGCGACATCTGGAAACTAACTCAGAACAACGCTCCTGAAAGTCTGATTGCATGGCGATGGACTGTTGGCGCCAACTGGACCAGTCAAAATACCCTGCAGAGCGACCTTGCGATGGAAGGCATGGACGAGTTTGGTGACTGCTGGGGTGGTTGGAACGGTCTTTCTGTAGACATACAGGAAGCTTTCGGCATCAAGATGCTGGAGAACATGCCAGATGCTGGTCTCTACAATCCTGACACCCGTCTGAAAGCCACAATGATGTTGCCTGGTTTCACCTATGACTACATGTGGCAGGACAAGAACGGTTTCAACTACCTCGCTTTCATTTATGACAAAAGTTACAATGGTGCAGCCACCGGTTCACTGCAGGCTGCGACAGGTGCTAACTGTGTGAAGCACCTCTACGGCAACACTGCCGATCATGTGGCAGCATTGGGTATCTCTCCTGCCCGCATGGCCTACGCATTGGCAACCCATATTCTTCGTCTCTCTGACATCTACTTGATATATGCAGAAGCCAAGTTAGGCCCCAGCCGCACCACATCAACAGCTGCTGATGTTATCGAAGCCTTCGATGCTGTTCATCAGCGTGCTATTCCTACCGCTGCCCCATCAACAAGCATCTCATGGGAGGACATCTGGAAGGAACGTCGTCTTGAGTTTGCTATGGAAGGCGACCGCTGGTACGACTTCGTGCGTGTCAGCTACTACGACCCACAGTTTTGTATCGACCAACTCAGGAGTCAGAAGCGTAATGCATTCTGGGGTCTAGACGATGTATACAAGGCCTACTACAACTCAGGTTCTTGGAAGATTGACCTATCTAAGCAAGGTTATGATGGCACGACATCAGCTCCTAACGTTACCGTGCTGCTCCGTAAGGACTCCGAGGTAAGCAATCAAGGATACTTTGCATTGCCGATGGCTGCTGAGGACGTTCTCTTCAATAGCAACCTTGGTTCCAACGTTGAGGGTGTACACATCAATGTGCGTGAAACCTACAAATACTAATCACTAACGGTTATAAGACTATGAATAAGATGAAACAATATACCAAAGGGTTGCTGCTAGTCTTTGTGGCTCTTGCAGGACTTACACTGACATCATGTAAGGATCAGCCCGATAAATATGAGACGACAGACGGTACGCCTTCTATCGACTACATCCGCTGTCTGTCCACCGAGATCAAGAGCAATCGCGATGCCTCCGACATGCACTACACTAACGGCGAGTTGGTTGAGAAGGCGTCTCCACAGAGCACGCTGGCCCTGATTGGTTCTAACCTCCGCAGCGTTGTCAAGGTGAAGTTCAACGACAAGACAGCTGTGCTAAACAACAGCTACATCACTGACAATGTGCTGATTGTCGACGTTCCCAAAGGTGTTCCCGTTGAAGTTACCGACATGATCTACCTTTACAACACCAACGGCGAGGTGACCACCTATCCTTTCAAGGTGGTGATTCCTGCTCCAAGCATCAACACGATGTCTAACGAGTATGCCAAGCCTGGTACCATTGCCAAGGTAATCGGTGAATACATCGTCGACTACCCCGATTCTCCGCTGGAGGTGTTCTTCAAGGATGCCAACGACAATAATGTCAAGGCTGAGATTCTCGAAATTGACGAGAACAACACCTCTGCCACCGTACGCATTCCAGAGAACGCTGCCGAAGGTACCATCACCATGAAGACGCTCTACGGAACCTCTACTTCCGGATTCCACTATCTGGAGAGCCGCGGTTTGCTGTTCGACTTCGACACACCTGTCAAGGGTACTGATTTCGTTCTCGGTTCTATCAAGTCAGGCTGGCACGATTTCAAGCGTATAAAAGACGAATGGTCACTCTCCGGCACCTACTTACAGCTTGGTGACGGTGTCGCCGTGATGGATGAAGACGGTGGCTGGGACGACAGCAATTTTGCTTTCGAATATTGGTGCGGTTCCTGGGACACACCTCAGGTTATCGACAAGGCCTCTGCCAGTGCAAACATCGCCCTTTTCAATGTCCAGGATTTCTCCAAGTGGGAGAACCTCGATTTGAAGTTTGAGATGTGTATCCCCAGTAGCAGCGCATGGAAGTCTGGTTCTATGCAGATAGCCTTCCAGGGTATCGAGCAAATCACCCTGTCTGGTAATCCCGTTACAGGTTTCCCCGATGTTGCTGAGCCTCAGGCTTACATCTTCAATGGTGAATGGACGGAAGAAAACAAGAAGGGTTGTCCATACAACCAGGGCAAGTTCGGACGTGCCATGTATCGTCCTTGGGCTTCTGATAAGTCTGGTTCTTTCGATACCGCCAATGAGTGGATTACAGTTCGCATCCCGCTGAAGGATTTCACCTACAACTTTGAAGGCGCTGCTGCTGAGAAGACTTTCTCCAGCTACAAAGACTTTGCTTCTCTAACCATTTTCGTTGTTAAAGGTGGTATCAAGGGTAAGGAATGTACTCCTATCATCAAGATTGACAACATCCGTGTTATTCCTAACAAATAACCATTAACGTGCATTAAAGATATGAAAAAAATCAATAATATATTAGCCTTGTTAGTGATTGCTCTCATTGGGCTCTCACTGACGGCATGTAGCAGTGACGACCTGGACACCAACCAGTATCGGGGTGATGTCTCACTGAATGCCTTCGGCCCCAACCCAGTCATGCGTGGTGGTACGCTACGTTTCGTGGGTAGCAATCTTGACCAGGTGGCCAGCATCACACTTCCCGGCATGAATGCCGTAACCAACTACGAAGTTATCAAGTCTGGTGTACCCAGTGAAATTCGTGTTGCCGTCCCCAAGGATGGTCCTGTCGTTGGCAAGGTGGTTCTAAAGACCAAGACAGACCAAAATATTGAGACGCTGAATGACCTGACCTACATAGAGGGAATCGAAGTCAAGGGCTTTACTCCTGCAGAGGCTGACCCTGGTACCGTTATCCGTATCGAGGGAGACTACCTGAACCTCATCTACTCACTCGCCTTTGCTGACGGTATCCTAGTATCATCAAGCGATTTCAAGGCATGGGACCGCTATTATATAGAGGTGGAAGTTCCTGAGGAGGCTATGACAGGTAAGATTGAACTTTATACCGCTGACCTCACTGTACAACGTACCAAGGAAGAAGAGGACAACCTTCAGTATCAGACCATCATTACCGAGGAAGCACTGATTGTAGGCACTCCGTCAACTAGCAAGTTGGAGTCACCGCGTGGTGTGGCAGGCGATGACAATACCGTTACAGCCAAAGCCGGTGAAGAAATCACATTGACAGGTGACTACTACAACGTTGTTGCCGGGATCAAGTTTGGTGACTTTAAGACTGAGGAGTTTGACATCAACGAGGATGGTACCCAGTTACGCTTCAAAGTACCCGCCGAGGCTCCCAGTGGTGCCATCGTCCTGGTCTGCAAGTCTTCTATTGAAGTTCCTGCTGGTTTCTTTAAGGCTATTCTTCCTAGTGAATGTGTTGCGGCTCCCTCTCCTGTTAAGGCTGGCCAAATGTTGACCATCACAGGTAAGGACATGGATCTCGTTACGGGTGTTAAATTCTATGCCAAAGAAGGCGACATTACCCTTGCGGAAGATGCCATCACCGTTAGTGCAGACAAAGTGGTCATCAATGCTGTTCCTTTGGAAACCGTTGGCGGTTCTGCCATCCTGGTTGTTGCCAGCGGAGAGACTGTAGCCGTTCCATTTGATTTGGTATGGCCGTATATTACTGGTTATAACCTCCCAACTATAAGTGCTGGTGGCACTGTGACCGTTAAGGGTTCTAATGTTGACTTGGTCAAGACCATTCAGTTCGGTCAGAACTCAGATGTAATCACCGTTGAAAATGCTACTGCAGATGAATTCACTGTTAAGGTTCCCATGAATGCTCAATCTGGTTCACCTATCGTCACACTGGTGAATGGCAACATTCTAGAGAATGTTCCAGCCATCACCATCGAAGAGGCTGTCTTCTGTTATGCTGTCGAACTCCCTGGTGAGGAAGTTGAGTTGAAAGCCGGCAATAGCATGACTCTAACAGTCGCTAATGGTGACAAGTTGACCGGTGTAGAGATGAATGGCACAGCCTGCCAGTGGATTTTGACTGGTGACGACAAGAACCAACTCATCATCGGTATTCCCGAAACGGCTTCTGCCTCTTCTAAGCTCCGTCTGATTTCATCTAATGGTGAAATCACCTATGACATCACTGTCATTCCTGCCACCTCTGTCAGCAAGACCGCTTGGTCGGGTCTAAAGGAGATTACATGGAGCGATGGTGGTCGCGTAATGATTCCAGCAGCAGCCTTCGAGGGTGTTCCCGAGGGTGCAACCCTTACCTTCTGCTATACACAGAAAAATGGTGTCTGGGCACAGGCACAGGTCAACTATGGCGACTGGAGCGGCATCAACTTCAACCAGACCGGCGAAGGCATGGTGACGTTCAACGGAACGCTCGTTCCTACGGACATCTACGGATGGTTCAGCGACGGCATCCTCAACCGTGAGACCTCTGTCGTACTGACACAGGAGATTATCAACAACATCCTAGCAAAGAAAGGTGGTTGTGAAGACCAGACCAACTGTGGTATCATCATCCAAGGTTCCGATCTGATATTCACCAAGGTAACCATCTCTTACGAGATTTCCCTGGAACAAAATCTTGCTAACTGCGTAGTCCGTCAGGACGACCAGAGCGCACTGATGCCGTTCCCCATAAAAATGACATGGGACGACAGCGGCCGTTTCCGCATCCTCATCGACAAAGATCCTGCCATCAAGGACATGAAACTAGTTGCCGGCAAGTCTACCATGTATTTCTACGCCTCGGGGACGGGCCAGTTGCAGATTAACAATCCTAACTGGGGTTCAATGACCACCGTTGCAGAATGGAATGATGCCGGCGACAAGAAAATGGAGCTCATCCTGACCGACGAAATCATCAACTGCCTGAAAGGTGTGACCACCGATGGATGGAGCAGCACAGGTCTTATCATCCAAGGTGATGGAATGACACTCTCGAAGATAACAATCCTTCCTTAAAAATAATTGTTAAACTATATCATTCGGAATTATGAAACTGAATAAAATAAATGCTATGTTTGCTGCAACGGCTGTGGTCTTCGGACTCACAGCCTGTGCAGACACGGACGCTCAATATGAGGTTCCCACAGTCAGTGCACCTACCTACGCTTCTGTGACTCCCGCAGATGGCACCGCACTGATCTTTGGTGAAAAGACCATTAAGGTAAAGTTTGACCGCAAGGTGAACTTCGCAACGAAGAATGCGGAGAAGATCACCCTCAACGGCAAGCCAGTGAAAAAGGCGCTGGTGTTGGGTGCAGACTCTACGCTGACCATCACAGTCGACGTCAACTTCGACACCAAACAAAATCTGATTATTCCTGCCAACCTCGTGACAAATGCGCAGGGTACTGCCTACGACAAGGAGATCAACCTGACATGGGAAGTAAAGGCCCTGCCCATTAACGAAGCAGCCGCTATGACACATAAGTTGGGCTGGGGCTTTAACTTGGGTAACCACTTCGACACCAGCGACACCCAGTGGGGGTATTGGGACAAGGCCACGCCCACCAAGGCATTCTATGAAAAGCTGGCTGCTACTGGTGCCAAGACCATTCGTATTCCCGCAACATGGACCAACCACATGAACGAAGACAACATCATCGATGCTGCTTATCTTGACGAGGTTGCACAGAATGTCAGCTGGGCTATCGAGGCCGGGCTGAACGTCATTCTCAACACCCATCACGATTCCTTCGAAGCAGGCATGTTGGGCAATGCTTCTACCAATCCCTATTCTGCACAGGAAGCTGCACAACTGATTCGCACTACATGGGAACAAATTGCCAAGAAGTTTGCCAACTATGGCGAACAACTCATCTTCGAGACCTTTAACGAGGTACACAACGGTGACGATTGGAGCAAAGGCTCTGCCTCACAGTTTGCCACGCTTAATGATTGGAACGAGTTGGCTGTACAAACCATTCGCAGCACTGGCGGCAACAATGCGACCCGCTGGATTGGTATCAGCGGCTATGCTGCAAATATCGATATGACACTCAACAACCTGGTACTTCCCAAGAAGGCAGACAGCGATGAGGTCGACAACCGTGTGATGGTGGGTGTACACTGCTACGACCCAGGCTCTTTCTGTCAAACGCCCTATGATGTCAAGGGCGACTCTGTTCGGAACAACAGCTGGGGGCACAACGCAGATCCCTATCATGCTAACAAAGACTGCAATGAGGAATACATTATCAATCAGCTCTATAAGTTGCGCACCAACTACATCGAGAAGGGCATTCCATGCTACCTCGGTGAGTATGGGTGTGTCAACCAGCCAACGGATAATGCCAACGCTTTCCGCAACTACTATTTGGAGTTCTTCTGCCGTGCTGCCTATCAAGCAGGCATTCCTGTCATGATCTGGGACAACAACTCCGTTGACAGAGGCAACGAAGCCTTCGGATACATCAACCACGATAATGGTGAGTTTATCAACGACGGAGCAACATTGATTCCAATGATGATTAAGGCAGCGACAAGCACTGATACTACCTATACCTTCTATACCATCTGGGACAAGTCACCAGTAGTTGTGAAATAACATATCTCAATTGTAATGTAAATGATTTCAGGGGAGGGCAGGTACATGTCTGCCTCCCCCTGTTTTTAAAAAAGCATGAAAAAGATATTAACTCTTGCTGTAGCCATGATTATTGCTGGTTGTGGTGGAGAAGACAGAACTTCTGCTGCCGGCAATCAGACTGGAGGAAACACCTCTGAGTACAACTCACCCAAAGTTCTCTCCACTACCCCGCCCAACGGTGCCGTGGACATATCTGTTGGCGAGGTTAATATCACCATCGTTTTCGACCAGAAAGTATTGCTTTCCTCCAACAACACCTCAGCCATTCAGATTTCTGGGGCATCAGTCAAGGGCATCAAGAAAGCCTCCGACAATAACATCCTTTTAGTAACATCATGTCCCGAATACGGCACTCCCGTTAGGATTACTTTGCCTACCGGACTGGTCACCAATGCTACAGGACAGCAGTCGGAATCCTATCAGTTCGGCTTCACCACAGCCAAGGAACCTACCAGTCTGATACCCGTTACACCCATTACCGCATCAACCGAATCTGCCAAGAAACTATACCGTTATCTGCTGGAACAGTATGGTAAGAAAACCATTTCCAGCGTAATGGCCAATGTCAACTGGAATACCGACTGTGCCGAGAAAGTCTACAAACTTACGGGCAAGTATCCCGCCATGAACTGCTACGACTTCATCCACATCTGCTATTCCGCATCTAACAGTTGGATTAACTACGACGACATCACACCCGTACAGCAATGGTACACCGCCAGAGGTCTCGTCCAGCTCATGTGGCATTTCAACGTACCAATAAGAGAAAACTCTACCGAGTACAGTTTTTACAGCAACAACAATTTTTTTAAACCATCAAGGGCTTTGACCAGCGGCACGTGGGAGAACAAGTGGTTCTACGAACAGATGGACAAGGTCGTCGACATTATACTCAAATTACAAGATGCCGGCATCGCTGCCACTTGGCGCCCCTTCCACGAGGCGGCAGGCAATGCCATTGCCAAACAGCAGGCGGACTGGACAAAAGCCTGGTTTTGGTGGGGCGCAGAGGGCGCATACCCCTATAAACAACTGTGGATAGCCATGTACGACTATTTCAAGCAGAAAGGCGTCAACAACCTCATCTGGGTGTGGACCACACAGAACTACAACGGCAACAGCAGTCAGTACAACCAAGACACCGCCTGGTATCCCGGCGACCAGTATGTCGACATCGTGGCCCGCGACCTCTATGGCGGCAATGCCGACCAGAACTTGCAAGAGTTCAATGAGATTCAGGCCGCCTACCCTAACAAGATGGTGGCGCTGGGCGAATGCGGTCATGGCGACAGTGGCGATCCTGCCAAGATGTCCGACGTATGGGCAAAAGGGGCCAAGTGGAGCCACTTCATGGTGTGGTGTCAAAGCGAACAGGGCACCACCGATACCATGTGCAGCGATGCCTGGTGGAAGGACGCCATGAAAGAGCCAAATGTCATCACACGCGACCAAGTACCCGACTTACAATAACACAGAAAAGAAACGATAACATATGAAGAAATTACTTTTCCTAGCCACCGCAGCTTTGCTTATGACAGCCTGCGGCAATAAAAAGGCCGACGACCCGATTGGTGATAGTGGTCGTACCCTGCGCACCGAGAATCTGCTTAACAACCTAATAGTCCAAGGCGACAGCGGTGTTTACCTCTTCGGACATCAAGACGACACTGCCTATGGCATTGGATGGATGGCAGACTATGCCAACGACTCAACCATCCACCAGCGCAGCGACGTGAAGAGTGTCTGCAACGACTTCCCTGCCCTACTGAGTTTCGATGTGGCCACACAGCAGCAGTCAGACTCGCTGAACATGAGTGGCATACCCTTCTTCCGCATCCGTCAGGACGTTATTGCACACTTCGACAGGGGGGGAGCTGTCAGTCTCTCATGGACCATAGACAAGGGCAATCCGTCGGACAAAGAGATAGACCGCATTGCGCAGTTCATCAACTCGTTAGTGACGCCCTACGGTGTCAAGGTGCCCGTCATTTTCCGTCTCCGTGGTGCCTTCACCAAGCAACTATGGCAGCGCGTCCACCAGCGCATGGCTGACAACGAGGTCGTCAACATCCTCTACGCCTATGCCAATCAGGCTGATGCTGACGAAGAAAGATATCTGGAACGCTATCCTGGCGACGACATCATCGATCTGCTGGGTGTAGACTGCTATTGTCAGGCAGAAGATGCCGACACCACGCAGATTGCCGACTATACCACCCGACTGGACAAGAGCCTCACCATGGTGTGCGACATAGCCAAGAAACGTCACAAGGCAGTCGCTCTCACCGAGACAGGCTACGAGTGCATCAAAACCAAAGACTGGTGGACCAAGACGTTAGCTCCCATACTCGCCAAGCACCCCATCAGCTACGTCCTCCTATGGCGCAATGCCCACGACCGCATCAACCACTACTTTGCGCCCTACCCCGGCCAGCCGTCAGCCTCCGACTTCGTCCACTTCTATAATGACCGTCAGACTCTTTTCTTGCAAGACGTCAACGGGCTCTATCTCGAATAATACCAATATAGTTACCAAGCGTGATGGTTACCCCACAACCATCTTCCATTTGCTGATGATTCACGAGGAATTCGCCTGCCGCTATCTGAATCGTGCCAAGGAACTATTGGCTCCTGACGGACTCCTTGGACAGCAATCGGTAGTACACGTATGGGACAGTCTTTATAACACCATTTCGTTGGCTATTTACGACGAAGCAGCACGCTGGGGCAACTACCGCCGTGATGTTCACCGCTGGGCAGACGCCTGCAACACTGTATATACCGTCGACAATTCCTATATGGCTGAGCGCAACCGCCTGCTCACCCAGTATTTTCCCCAGCGGTCGACGACTGTACTGTCACAGATTCAGAATTTCGCTCCCGTCGACAACTTTGTGGCCACCCGACAACTGGGTAAAGGCAACCTCTCGGACTAATTTATTTTTCTTTCGGACTATTTCAAATTACTCCAAGAGTATTGTCGAATAAGGACGGGGTATTGCAGAATAAGGCTGGGTTATTGCGGAATAACCCAGCCTTATTGACGAGCAGGCACCGTCTGCTTTGGCTATCCATAAAATCATCAGAATCTGCTGCCACCCAATACACCATTCTCGGTTTAATTTCATTGATTTTCCTTTTTTTCAATTTTTTATCGTACGCTTTGCAGCGTTTTTACAAATATAAACTAATTAAAAGATGAGAGTAAAGAAATGGGTAATGGCTACAGCCTTAATGTGTAGCCCGTTAGCATTTACATCGTGCACAGATGTTAAGGATAACTCAGGAGAACACAGGCGACTATCAGTTCTGAGCGCATTGCATTTGAGAAGCAATTGTCAGTACAACTGCAACAGTTAGCCCAGGATGTAAAAATCGAGTCGGCTATGGAATCAACCAATGCCATCTCTGACTTCGTCGCCAGTATTGATTTAGACGCACTAAAGCAGAAGATTGACTACATTCTGGCTAAGTCAGTAGCCGGAGCAACTACCGTAAAAATGGAGTCGTTGAATGCTCAAGACAAGCAGGCTGTAGCAACCTGTCTGAAAGAACGCTTTAAGATGACAGATGCCGAGATTGCCGACCTTAGCGTCTTTAGCGTTATTGATGCCAACAAGGCGCTGAGCACGTTGACACTCACCTTCAAGGACGGCAAGTGCGAAGCGGTGTACAACGAAAAGACCGAGGGTTTCTGCATCGAGGTTGTGAAGCCCGACGGAAAGACGACAAAGATGGTTATGAAGTTCGGCCCCGCCGGTGACGGTGTGAATCTCCTTGCCACCCGCCTCCTGAAGGTTACGCCCCTAGCCGTTCAGTTGCCTGAGAGTTTCGACATCTCACTGACTACAGCAAAAGGCAACGTCATGAACGGTACAGCACTCAGTTCGAAAGCAGCCTCACGCTATCTCTGGCACATCACTCAATGACGATCATTCTCATTTCAATGTCATCAACAGGTCTGTCGGCACGTCCTGTA
>Ga0326513_10002691_pt1 | contig 13054 bp, 27 predicted proteins | sample 2_2465_0518_D_FD_203654 | JGI IMG/M metagenome (GOLD analysis project Ga0326513, IMG submission 203654) | Bovine rumen microbial communities from UC Davis, California, United States - 2_2465_0518 | ecosystem: Host-associated > Mammals > Digestive system > Stomach > Rumen | place: USA...
GGTTTACTGGCCGTTGGCCTCACCAAAAAAACACGCCCCCCTCTTGCGTGGAGCCGCGCCCATCCCTCCATGTCTATCGTTGTATTTCGTCACCATTTTTTCTTAACGTAGGCCCATGCGATGAGTGCGGCATCCCTCATCTCTTGGTTCGTTCTGCCGTACACCATGCCGGTCACCCTGCACAGCTCATCGTGGGTTATCTTGTGCCCAGGCCCGCGCCAGTGTTTCTCAAGCGGTCTGATGTAGAACCACTCGAGCCCATAGTGTTCGCACATCTCGCCCAGCAGCCGTGACACCTGTTCGTTGCGGCCCTGCGACACGCCCTTCTTGGCTACAACGCTTTTGCCGTCCTCGCGCCTCAAGTGCCAGTTGCTGCTGTTCATCCACCCTGCCTCGACATAGACCTTGACATGTGCGTCTGTCTCTGCTGCTCGTTGAGCAACCCATTGCAGGTAGTCCAGTGTCTGGGCGAATGTCAGTGCGGCACATTCAAGGCGTCTTGTCTCTTTCTCAACGATTGCAACGCCGTTCTTGGTTACGTCAGGATCAATGCCGATGACGTAGTGGCTGGTCGGTTGTAGGTCTTGCAGTTTCTTTGTCATATCAATCTCCATGATTTCGTCTTTCTTTGACGTATTCTTGAAACTCGTTTGTGGACATATCTGCAAAGCGGTGGTCAAGCATAACGCCATCACCAGACAATCGCAGAATCCCCATCTGCCTCAAGTCCATCACAGCGATGTCCTGGAATGGCACATTCAACTCCGTCCACGATATGGATGGGACGTAGTGACTGGTGCTGTCGCTGCGTTTCTTTCTGGTCAGAATAAACAATCGCAGAGCGATGTTCTTCAGCCGATGTTCATGTTTTTGTTCTTGTGTCATCTCAATTCAGTTGTTTCTCCATGCTCTCACGAACCGCCCTGATGGCATCCTCACGGCCACGGAGCGACACGATATAGTCTTCCATCTCCTGTCGTGTGGTGGCGATATAGTAGCCCTTGCTGGTGGCAATGAGCCAGCGTATCATGCCGTTGATACGGATGTGGTTGATAATCTTACGCAGCCTCGCCTCGGTGAGCTGGTAGCCTGCACCCTTCATCGCCTTGGTGATGGCGGTGTTGGTGATGGCCCTCGCCTCACCAATCTTGGTCTTCAACCCTCGGCAGATAACGGGCAGTCATGCCTACATTCATTCGTTATGAATAGGTGAAGTATTGTTTCCATTATTGTTGCCTTTTAATATATCTAACATTTGTCTTTGAAAGTCTTCTATACGTTTCTGCAGAGACTCTTTGGTTCCGTATATCCAGAAAGGGTGTTCTTTAGTGCCTAAATTAGCTTTATAAAGCACTTCACCTGTGGTTAGAGCACCGGCTATCTCAATTATTTCTGGTGGACCAATAGTAATGCCATGCCCTTTAGTAATGTTATTGAGGGCTCGCTTTATATCGGCAATAGTAAGATTATATTTATTCTTTGCCATTGTCTTTATGTTCTAATACCCACTCAGCGCCAAATATAAAAGCATGATAACTTGCAGTGCCTTTAATGTAACGCTTATCGGCTTCTGTTTCTATTTGTTCTTTAGTCATTGTTTGCCTCCTTTCTTGATACATGGCACAAACAGGTTGTAGAACTGCGCTAAAGCGTTGCAAACCTTGACCTGCTCCTTGCCATTCATTCTCTCAAAATGTACGGTTTCGCCGCTTCTTGTAATCTCGCAGCCGCAAAGGTCATCTTCAAATGTGATTTTAATTTCAATCTCGTTCATGATTGTTGTATTTGTTGTGTTACTATATTTATCGCTTGTTGTGCCATTTGGCATTGCATGGTTTGATTGTACTGCGCTTGTTGATGTTCAAAATAAGTCATTACCATGCGCTCATATCTTAGCAACCTATCATATTCTTCCTTAGTGATTACGACCATTGGTTTGCTCATTCTTACCCTCCTTTCAGTTCTTTGATTAGGGCATCGGCAAGTTGTACTGCATACTTAGCAATTTCTGTTGCTGTATATAAAGTATCAATATCTGCTTGTATTCTTGCTTGCATCGCAGCAATAGCCGCCTGAATGCGGACTTGCTACCAGTCAATAGTCATGGCGGTATCCACTTCTATGTTTAGGTCATCAAGTCGTTGTCCTAATGTTTTACTCATTGTTTTTCAATTATTAAGTCATAATTAATCCCAAGTTTTCTAGCAAGTTCTTTAACTGATTGCTTAAACACTTTGACCTTATCTTCAAGATTAAAGTAATAGTCATGCTCGCCATCAGGTAAATCCTTTGCTGCTTCCCATTTCTTTGCAAGTTCTTCTCGTTGCTTTTTAGAAAGATGATCATAATTACCTAAATCAGAATGACGTGCTTCATCGGCTTGTGCAAGACAAAAGTCTTCAACTTGTTCACGAGTTCTTGTAGCAACACCGCTAAATACACCATCAAACCAGCTCCAATGATCACCTTCAATGTGTAGATAGTTATTGTTCATTGTTATCTCCTTTCTTAATCAGTCCTTGTTCAAAAAGCCACAACATACCACCATATACAGCATCCATTGGGTCTTTGACGTGTATGTCTTTATGCCACATAAATCCCAAATCCTTAATGCGTAGCCATGTAGCCAATTCGGTCATTTGTAAGGTAACCACCACATTTAGTTTACGCATCACCTCAAGCAATGCGGAGAGTGACCAAGCGGGAATAGCAAGTCCCCTATTGACTTGAGCAGACTTTTTGCCAACATTAAGAATCCAATTCCCTTTATCCATTTCAAAACACATATCTGCTGTCTTTGGGTTTAACCCCAATTCAAGCAGACGCTTACTTTGTTCAATCGTTGTTGCTATCATCTTGTCCTCCTTTCTTTAGTTCTTCAAGTTCCTTATGGAAAAATTCCATATCTTCTTCAATCTCTTGCCTGTGTGGGTCATCACACTTGCAATACTCATCCTGAATGAACTTGCCATACTTTGCCTCCCATTCAAAGAGTGGCATATCAGACATTAATGCATTAAATGCTTTGTCTAACTTTGTCAACTTCTTGTTGATTACTATGAGTTTATAAATCTGCCAAATAGCAATCACTATAAGCACAACCATGATGGTTGTAAATGTTATTCTTAATATCTCAGTCATTCCTCGCCTCCTTTCAACATCATGTCAGTAAACGCTTGGTCAATCTCATCTTTTTCACGCATTGTTTCATCGGCTTCCAGATTAGGCTTGTTCAAGAACCTGTACAGGTTATAAATCTGCCTTGCGTGCTTTGGCGAGAGAATCATCTCCTCAAAGTTGCCGTAGCAACACTTGTAGCCGAAGATATATTTGATACCAAGCCACAAACGTTTGTACCACACAAGAGGCACAAGGTGAATTTCAACATAGACCATACGGCCTAAGTCCTTGTCATCGTCAAAGCGCAACACCATCTGGTGTTCTGCGCTGCTGCAATCACAGATTAAAATTTCGTCTTTCATAATCTTACTCAACCATTAGTTCTTTGTTCAACTCAAAATCAAAACACACAAGTTTGCAAGCATTGAAACCGTCAATTTTATAAGCGGTATCACAATCTTTCCAATGCTCACATATCAGACAACATTTCTTTACAAGACAGTCTTTACGCTTTAGTTGGTTGTCTCTTATTTGCTTAACGATATTTCTCTTCTTAGGCAAACCAAGACTTGCTGCCCATCTTGGAATAGTACGAACACTAACATTAAGTTCAGCAGCACACTCTTCAATGCTCTTATTACAGTAATTGGCAAGCATCCAGTCTATGTCCTCTTGCCGCATTGTTCTAACTCTACCCATATCAACAATCGATTATTACTTTACACGAAAGGTCAACTATGTATTGGCTCAAATACTCAAGTGTGTCTTTTCTATCCAACGCAGACCTGCATATTTTCCACTTTTTGAATAGCGGGAATACACCTACCTTATGGTATATGTCATACACTAATGATGTCCTTTGTAATTGAATTGTTTAACCATATTATACATATTACGTTATTAAAAGTTGATAATTCACTTAGGCAAGAGTAAGGGAATCGGACCCTCATAGCCGCAGATAGTATAGGCAAAACTTATCTTGTTAAAGCAGCTAGCGCAACCAGCACCTCTCGTCAGGATTTCTCCGCTCATTTTCAACAACTATTACCTCTCCATTTGGTTAATAAAATAAAGAAATAAAAGTGCCACATTCAACCACCGTGGCAAGTGGTGATAAGGTTCCCTGCGTGTTTCACAACAGGCAGGGCTTGTTTAACCCTAAATCAATAAAAACAACAATATGAAGAAAAGTATCAGTGTCTTTTTTAAAACCGACAGTTCCGTGCTACGATACCGTTAGGCATAACCACGCTTGCAGGCTTGTCGGCGCCATGAAAAAACTCACTTTCTGCAATGCTCATGCAGGCTCGCATTCTTCTATCTCTTATTGTTCGCCTCCTTTCTCTACCAAATCATAGTTCGTCTTGACAAATCCACGCGGGTCGGTCTTCCCGCCAGCAGTCCATTGTTTGGTGTACTCACTCTCGCCCAAGTCAACGAGGCCCACAACCGGGAACACGCCTTTTGCATCAGTGGCCAAGATGCGCACAGGGAATCCGTCACGGGTGACGTAGTTCTTCTTGCAATCAATCATGGCTGGCCTCCTTTCTCAATCAGGTCTGGATCGTCGTGGATGTTGCCGATAACATGGAAAAACTCAGGATGGTTGAGAAAACGGAAACCGAAAACATTGTCTTTAAAACAAAACCTCGGTGCATCATACACCACCTCAAACACTTCTGCATTCTCTTCGGACAACAGCAGGTCACCTTCATAAATCTCTTTGCCGTCGGCGTCGTGCAAGCCAGTGAACTGGCCAAGCGTATTAAATTCAACCGATGTCGTCACTTTCGCCAAAGTGTCTGGATAGGTTTCATCAAAAGTGACTATATTCGTTGATTTGTACTTCTCGTTGTCAACCATAAGCGGGTATCCATAAACCCACTTACCATCATAATGACGTTTACCTCTAAATTTAATCGTTCTCATTGCGGGCCTCCTTTCTCCTCGGCTTGATGTTACGCTCAAGCTGTTTAATCACCTTGTCTTGGTCTTTTATGCGGCCTATAGCCCATTCACGATGGAGTTTTTCGTTATTGAATTTACTCTCCATCTCATCACGTTCACGCTCAAGACGTGCGGCCTTTGCGATGATACGGTTGGTCTCTTTTCTCTCAATCCTGCGCTCCATGCCCTGCAACACGTTCATTGCGGCTGCGGCCACGGCGATAATAATCAGTGTAATCTCCATATCAAATCATGTCAATTAAAGTTGATACATCTGCAATGCTCACTTCCCCATCGGTGTTTGTGTCGGCAGCTTCACGCTGGAACTCGTCAAGCGAACCGCCCAGCAGGTGATCAATGATTGCCGACACATCGGCAATGCTCACATGGCCGTCACCGTTAGCATCCCCACGCTCGTAGCCTACCGTTATGTTCACAGGGCTAAAGAACCTCACATCGGTAGTGCCGTTGTCTATGATTCCGTTGAGGAACATCACGCTAAAGCGGAAATCTGGAGCCACCGAGAAGGTAATCTCCATCAGTTCGTGCTTTCCCTCATGCCACTTGTACACTCCGTTTTCGATGGAGTTGTTGGCGGCATCCCAATATTGGTTGATGCCCACGAATGAGGTGATGGTGACCATATCCTTAGCCACACATAGCGGAGCATTCAATGTGTCACCTGCATAGGTCAGTGCCATGCCGTCAAGTGGTGTGACGGATATTGGCCTGATTCCTTCAGGCAATACCATTTCAAACATCCACCTGTCACATGACCTTTCATTTGTCATGCTGATGGTCAGCGTCATCTCGGCTGTGCCGGGATTCAGCCTAATAAACTCATCGGTGTAGATAGCCGACTCTGCGCTGGCGTTAAGTGCCAACAATGTCATAGCTGTTAAAATCAATTTTTTCATAATCGTGATTGTTTTTTAAATTTTACCTTCGTCTTGTAACCGTTTGCGTAACGCTTCAATCTCGTCTGGCTTGAGTGCTTCTGCCGCCCACTGGCGTTGTTTCTCGGCCCTCAGTTCTGCCTCATGCCTGTCAAGTATTCTTGCACGTTCCTCGCTGAACTTTCCACGCAAGGCACGCATGACACGCTGAATGTCTATGGCACCGTAGAACTCGATATACCTGCCGCCCTTGAGCCGCCACATGAATAGCATCACCTCGGTGACCTTGAGAAAGCCAAACTCTTTGCGGATCATCGTTGCCAACTGGAACATCTGCCCCTCGTCCAGCTTATTCTTTACGCCAACGGCTGCGCACAGGTCGTGCAGTTGCGGGATAAGCCATTGGGCTGCGCTTCCCTCACCATAGGCTGCGTCCAGCACGCACAGCATCGGTGCAGTCCCCAGGAATGCCCTGTCCTCATTCTCGGCCACTACCTTCTGGAGTGATGGGTTGAACATGACCATGAATGATGCAAGGTTAGAATGGGACAATTTTAGGTTGTCGGCTTTCGGCTGCAAGTGCGGCCATCGCTCTGACTGCATCGGCATCAAGTTTTGCCCTGATGCTATCTGCTGAACTTGATTGTGTATTGTTTCCATTGTTTCCATTGTTACGGTTGTTGATGTTTTGTTTGATGCGCATTTGCGCCAGCAGGTGGGTAAGAGTCCACTCATCGTCGGGGAGTTGGCGATATATCCAGTCGTTGGTCACCTCGGTAACGAGTTGTCGGTATTCGTCTGGTGTTATCCTCATCGCCATGCAGCCTTGCTCAACCCGCAGGTCATTAAGTGCATTTGCAATGAACTCCTCGCGCGTGCGCGTATCGACGTTATTATTCTTGTTATTATTCTTGTTATTATTCTTGTTATATATAGTTGACCCATTTTTTGGTATAATGATTGTACCATTTTTTGGGTGAATGCCTGTACCATTTTTTGGTATAACGGCTTCTTCTCGTTCACCCAAATTTTGGGTGAATGCGCTATCTTGTTCACCCAAATTTTGGGTTAATGATTTATCCTGGTACTCGCTCCAGTTGGTGATGGTGGTATAGATTTTGTGCCCCTGTTTTTCGCGGGTGATCTCACCGCTTTTCACCAGCTTGGCGATGGCACCAGTGACTGTGTTGTGACTCAAGCCGGTGAGCGACATGAGCCCGTCCAGTTTGATGTCGGCCCTCCCGTCACGCTCTGCCGACAGCAGCAGCGCGAGGAACACCGTCACCACGCTTGGCTCCTTGAAGTGCTCCCACTCCAACATGGCCCTGTACATCTTTATCCAGCCTTTCATTTCGCCTGTTTTTTCTCAAGTTGATTAGCCAGCCTCCGTGCCAAGCGGCGCAGGTTCACGACCTTGATGCGGTCATCATCTTTCACAAGTTCGGAAAGGTGCTGCAAGTACCTCACCGCCTGGTCACGTTGGTTGTTGCTAATCTCGATCATCAGAATGCGAGTTTCTTGCCCTCGGTATCATAGCCGAGCTTGGTCAGTTCCTTCTCTATCTTCTCCTGTTTCTTGCGCAGCTTGACGGCGGCTCGGCCCTTCACCTCGGCATCATCAATGCCCCACACCTCAATGAGGCGTTCCTGGCACTTCTGATGGATGGGGTAATACTGTACACCGCTGTCGCTCAACTTGCCGCGCAGCCACTTGCGGAGGATGTCGTCACGGCCTTCAGCGGTGTTGTGTCCCTTCACGAACTCGGCCTCGTCGCGGGTGGACTGTCCCATGATGGCATCCTTGACGTTGTAGGGTGACGACTGGATGAGCAGAGCGAGCATAATCTCCCACTCCACATCTGTGAACGCCTTCCAGTTGATGGTGTTGAGGTCGAAATCGGCCACTGCGTTGCGCATCTCGTTGGCGATTACGCCCTGGCTCTTCTCGATGTTGGTCTTGTAGTCCCTCACCAGCTGTGCGACCTTGGCAGCCTCGCCGCTCTCTTTGGACTCCTGTTTGCGCAGGGGATAGCAGCGCACGTTAACGTGAGCACCGCGATAGTCCGAGTCGAGCACCACCACCATGTAGGCTTCGCCCGATACGAGTTTCTTTCTCGTGGCCTCATCGTCGCGGTTCAGTTGTTGCCAACGCTCAAAGGTGTCACCCAGGTTGACCAGCTGATAGCCCTGGTTGATGCAGTGCTCCTTCAGGGCCTTGTAGTCTTCGGTGGCGCCGTAGTATTCGTTGAAGGCAATCACCATCTTGCCGGGCTTCAGTTCCTCGCCTTGCCTGAGAAGCGCCTCGGCGTTCTGGTCAATGAGGTGGCGGCACCATGCGAAGCGTTTGGCGTTCCAACGCTCACGGTTGGTGCAGCAAGCATCCTCTTTGGCAACTTTCAACTCATTGAACAGGCAGCCCTCGTTGGCGCTGTTGAACTCGCACCTTTCGCAGACACAGCCGCAGCCCTCGGCAAAACCTTCTTCCCAGTCGGCCGATGCTATGCGCTTGAAAAGGTTGTCGGTGAAGCCGACAGCATCTTCCTTGGTGATGGGTTCCAAGTCTTCCAGGTCATCGTCCTCGTCGGGCCCGAACTCCTCCATGAACCGCTGCTGGTCTTCCTCGGTCAGTTTTGCGATGTGAATGGCGGCACCGATGTTCATCAGACCTTTGCTAACCCACACCTTCATCTCGGGCAACAAGTCGGCCATCTTGATGCGTTCACGCACGAACTTGACACTCTTGCCGAAGCGTGCGGCGATTTCCTCGACGCTGTTCCCGCGCTTCACGAGCTCGGCGAAGGCGAAAGCCTCCTCGATGGGGTCAACGTCCTTTCGCTGCAGATTCTCGGTGATCATCGCGTCAAAGGCTTCATCGTCGGTCATCTCACGCACGATGCAGGGGATGGTCTCGCTGCCGGTGATGCTCACAGCCCTGTAGCGGCGCTCACCGCACACAATCTCATAGGAGGTGACGGTTGATATCACCTCGCGGGTCTCGCCATCAAGGACGTCGGTGTACACAGGGCGCACGGTGATGGGCTGCAGTAAGCCCTGGCGCTTGATGTTCTCGGCCAGCTCTTCAATGCCTTGCTGGTCGAATGTCTTCCTCGGGTTGAGAGGTGACGCACTGATGCTGATAAGCGGGATGTTTTGAATTGCTTGTTCCATAATTGTTAATTATTAAATTCTTGTCCTTATTAAATCTCTTGAAAAGGCCGGGCGATTCCCGAGCTCCATCCGAAGATGTCCCCTGTCAATTCAGGCACCCGGCCGTTGATATCCACATGCTTTTTGTTGAACCTCGTCAATAGTGGGGATGCGGTTGCCCATCATCCACTCCTCTACTTCGTCGCGGTTGAAGAAGATACGGTTGCCTCGACGATAGTGCGGTATCTCACGGCGGCTGATCAACAGCCGCAGATACTTCACCGTGTAGCCGGTCAGCTGGGCCGTCTCATTGACGTCAAGCACATCCTTGGATGCCAGGGCCGTCAACGCTTCAAGTCGTTCAAGACGCTTTGCTATGTCCTCAAGTGTCGTCATTCTGGCAGAAGGTTTTTACGGTCGAACATGAAGCCGAGGTAGAGGCCAGCGGCAAAGCACACCAGCGCCGCGCCGATGGCCTTCCATGAAGCCTCGACGTTCTCACTGTCAACGATGAGCAGCATCAAACCAGCGCCAATGAGCGCGAGAACGATGCACAAGTAGACGTATTGCTTAATTTTTCTCATGACTGTGAAGTTTTTGTTTATTCAGTTCTGGTGACCGTGATGGTTGTGCGGTCATCACTGATGGCACAAGAAAATTTCTTATGCTGGGTTGTTCCTTGAATATTTGCTGTTGTGCGCACTGCATTCATGCGCTCAACAGGGAAAGTGGCCGACTCCCCAATTCCAAGAGCGTTAATTGTCGGCGCGATTGGTAATTTTTCGACGTTAGTATTGTTCATATATAAATTTATTTATAAATTTGTGATGCAAAGATATAGCAATGCTTTGGATTTACCAAAGATTTGCTTTATAAATTTATAAATTTAATAATCTTTAACAAAGTAATGCTTTATGGAGACGACGGTAAAAGACAGACTAAAAGCCTATCTATCAGCCAAAAACATCTCTATGGCTGAATTTGGGCGACGCATAGGTGTGTCGGGCGCCTATGTTACTTCAATGCGTAAATCTATTCAACCCGAAAAGATTGAGAAGATACGGGTAGAATTCCCTGATCTGGATATTGATTGGTTGCTAACAGGAAATGAAAAAGAAGTAAAGCAACACATTAATAATGCTTTTGATACACGTCCTCGTGTTGATCAATACGCCGCAGGTGGCGGAAATGAAGAACTGGATGGCGTCACGCTTGCACAGTGCGAGCAGATTCCTGTCGTGCCAATGTTCCCGCGCTATGACTTCACTATGAGAGTGACTGGTGAGTCCATGCAACCTTACATTAACCCAGGCGATGAGGTGGCGTGCCTCAAGATCGAGGAATCGTCATTTTTGCAGTGGGGCCGCATCTATGTGCTTTTCACCTCCCAGGGTGTTATCGTGAAGAAGATATTCGACGTTGGAGACGGCATCCGCTGCGTCAGCTTCAATGAGAATTACCCCGATTTCACAATCCCCAAGAGTGAAATCTATTCGTTTAACCTGGTAATCGGACTTGTTCGTCTTTGCAACTGATATGGCTACATGGTTTTGGATTATTATTGGGCTGGTTGTGGTGTTCATGCTGTTCACGGCTGGCGATAAACCCAAGGACAAACGAAGAGCAAAGAAGGCCGCCGTCCAGCATGGCATCGAGGGGGAATATTCCATCAAGGGTATCAATATGAGCGGCATCACCGACAAATACCTCGGCTCATGTGAGGGAACGGCAAAAGCGGTCACGGGCAACGCCTATGACCCATATGCCGTAGCGATATATGTCGGGAAAAAGAGGGTAGGATGGCTACCAGCTGGTTGTGTGGATGTCCACAAGGCCATCATGGAACTTGGCGGCTCCATAGATGTCTATGTGTACATAGGAAAAGCCACCGACGATGATGACGGCCATGAGTTCTACTTTGGTAAAGTCCAGCCGGGTCTATAGGATGTCGGGGATGCTATCCACGGCATCACGCTTCGCTTTGTCCAGGACGTGGGCATATACCTGCGTGGTGGACAGCTCACGGTGGCCAAGCAGCTTGCTAACGGTATAGATGTCAGTGCCTATCGTAAGCATCATCACGGCGAACGTGTGACGTGAGGCATGGAAGGTGACATGCTTGCTGATACAGGCGATGGCAGCCCATTCAAACAAGTGTCTGCGCACGCTGCTCCAGTGCATCAGCTGGAACACCGGCTCTTCATCCAGCTGGCGCGGCCCCATCAGCGACGCGGCCTGGGCACTGATGTCAAGATATTCCTGTCCCTTTGTCTTGAGCTGACGGAAGATGATGCGCGTGTAACCGTCTTGATCATGCACGTCGCCCCAGGTGAGTGAGCGGATGTCGCAGTGGCGCAAGCCGGTCAGGCACCCGAACAGGAACGCCCGCTTGGTGACCTCGTTAATGCATGGCGTCTCTGCCAGCTTGCGCACCTCGTCGATGGTGAGGTAGGTGCGGTTTGTCTCCTCGAAGCCCGTGCCCTTGATGCTCGCTATCGGGTTGTGGGCAAGCAGCCCCTCGCGCACCGCCTGGTTGATGCAGTAGCGCATGGTGGCTGCATACACCGCGACGGTGTTCTGGGCGAAGCCCTGACGGCCGATGTGCCCCATGAAACGCAGATACCATGCAGGGGTGATGTCCGTCACCAGCATCGTCGAGCGGCGGCCAATGTGCGACTCAAGCAATGACACCAGGGCGTTGAACCGGCGGCGGGAACTGCCGCGTTTGGACGCGGCGAGGCGCTTCACATAGTCAAGCAGCAGTTCCTTACGCTTCACCGCGAAACCATATTCGCCGTTAAGCACTTCGACCAGACGCTTCGCGCAGATCGCCTCGGCCAGCTGCATCGTCTGCCGGTTGGCCTCTTTGTCCTTCCTGTTTGTCTCGGGGATGAGATAGAGCTTCAGATACTCGTAGGTGCGGACACCGCCGTTGTAGATGTCCAGATAGAGGGAGATGTTCCCCGACGGCATCTTGCGTCGCCGAAGTTTTACAGTCTGCTTGTTCATGATTTTTGACTTGTTTTTGACCTTTTTCAACCGCAAAGATAGCAACAAAATAGCAACAATAGCAACAAATCAGCAACAAAAAAATATATAATGAAAGGGTAACTATCGGGTAACCGTTCAGCCCCAAAACCCCGAAAAACAGCCAATAAACTACCCAAACAATACCTTTTCGTTATATATCCCGAGTTTTTTAGGGTTAAACATGATTTGCCGCTTCAAACTGCTGATGGATAGTAGGTTGGCGGCTTTTCTATTTTCGGATAGCACCAAAACTGCACCAAAAGTGTAAGAAAATGCCCCGATTTCCACCGGGGCAGGTCAAAATAAAATTACTAAAGTAACCGACATCTCGTCGTGATGTCGGCAAAGGTAGGCATTTTTCTCCAAACAACAAAAAAGAGCCGTATTTCTACGGCTCCCGCTTTGGTCGGTGCAGGGACTACACTAATTCGATGCGCTTGCCCAATGCCTCTGCGATGCGGCTCAACACGTCTATGCTGGTGGCATAGGTGCCAGCCTCGATGCGGGCGATGTTGGGCTGTGCCATGCCGCATTTCTCGGCGAGGTCTTTCTGGGTCATGCCAGCCTCCTTGCGGAGTTCCTGGATGCGCTGACCGATTTGTTTTGCTACTTCATTCATTGCTGCCTCCTTTCCATACTTTTGCCCCTTTCTTGATTTTATACAGGCAGGTATTTTGGAAACAACTGTTTTCACTGCGGCCAACTCTCAACTTGAAGTAGCACGTCACCGCATCTCCAATCTTTAAGAATGGTTTGATGTTGTTGAAATTGCCCCATGTATAGAAGATAGCCATGTTTGGAAATTCTCCAAATTCTTCCTCAACAATAAATGGTATTTGAACCTCGCCACCCTTTGTGATCCTCGGTGCGAGAATGTCGGTTATAATTCCGTGAATCGTCATAATCAAATGCACT
>Ga0326513_10002692_pt1 | contig 13053 bp, 16 predicted proteins | sample 2_2465_0518_D_FD_203654 | JGI IMG/M metagenome (GOLD analysis project Ga0326513, IMG submission 203654) | Bovine rumen microbial communities from UC Davis, California, United States - 2_2465_0518 | ecosystem: Host-associated > Mammals > Digestive system > Stomach > Rumen | place: USA...
ATTTGGTCCCCTCATTCTGGGGCTATTTGATTAATATTTAAATTCGTCCCATTTTAACGGGACACTAATGAAGGAGATTTGCAAAATAATGTCACAGACAACCAATAGAATAGCAGCTAATACTATTATTATGTACATCAGGATGCTTTTCTTGATGTGCATAACTTTTTTTACAAGTCGTTTGCTCCTAAAAACTTTAGGTGTTGAAGATTTTGGTATTCAATCTGTGGTGGGAAGTGTTGCTGCTACATTTGTTTCTTTAAAGACTCTTTTTTCGGAATCAGTTCAGAGATTTTTGAATTTCGAGAAAGGAAAGAATTCTTTAGATGGACAACGGGCTGTATTTAGTGTAAGTATAGTAATCCATATATTATTGGCTTTTTCCTTTGTCGTTGTCGTGGGATTTGCTGGGCATTGGCTTATAGAACACAAACTTTCTATACCATCGGAAAAGATGGGTACTGCTTTGTTTGTTTTCTATATGTCAATAATATCTATTTTCATTAGTATCTTTTCAGTACCTTATGATGCCGTTATAATAGCTAATGAAAAAATGGGAGTTTATGCAATTATAACAATTATCGATGGAATACTAAAGTTGATAGCTGTTCTTTTATTGCCAATACTACCTTTTGAAATGTTAAGATCGTATGTTGTACTCTTAATCGCTATACCTGCGTTTACTCTATCGTATCAATTGATTTATTGTCGAAGATTTGAAGAATGCCGCTTTATAAAAGATATCAGCAAAAAATATGTAAAAGAGATTTTCTCTTTGTCGGGGTGGAATTTCATGGGCAATATTTCATTTTCACTTGTACATGAAGGTGTAAACATGTTACTAAATATGTTTGGAGGATTGGTGTTCAACGCATCTAGAACCGTTGCTTATCAAGTGAGGATTATGACTGGCCATTTATCTAATAATACATTGATAGCAGTCCGCCCACAAATTATGCAGCAAGCAGCATCTGAAGATAAGGAAAAACTATTTGGTAATATTTGTGCTATTTCGAGAATTTCTTTTTTTACTAGCCTTTTCCCAGTAATAGTCCTATTCCCGTATACGGGACAAATTTTAGACATCTGGCTGGTTGATGTTCCGGAATATGCCGCCTTATTTACACGTCTGTTGCTTATTTGTGTGGTCGTTCGATCTTTGCATGAACCATTTAATATGTTGTATATGGCGTTTGGTCGTATTAAAAGAATGATGTTAGTTGAAACGGGCATTATGCTCTTTTATTTGCTTGTCTATTATCTTTCTTTAAAAGGAGGACTCTCTATTTGGGTTCCTTTTGTTGAAATGATTATTATGGAATTCACGATTATTATAGGGCTTTATTTCAATGCCTTATCTGAATTTAAACTAGATGGAACTGTATATTATAAAAAAGTCTTAATGCCTTTACTATCTTGCTGTTTCTATTCTTCTGTTATATGTACTTTGTTTATGGCCTTTTTAAAGACAAATAATCCGTTCCTTTCTGTCGTATATAGTATTTTAACTGGGGCGCTATATTGTGTTGTTGCCTATTTACATTTTGACAATCGCGAAAAAGAACTTGTGACAACACTTTTACAGCGATTCATTCATAAAAAATAAGAAATCACTAATTACAATGAAGATAATGGGGTCTGCGTTATTTATAGAGAAAAAAAATAAAAACTATAATGCATTTTCTCTTATATATGTTATTTATGCCTTTCTTTCACTTTGGTTAGTATGTAGTGCTGATTCCACCTTATTTATTCCTCTTATGATGGATATAAGGAAAATTGTGGCTTTTTTAGTATTGCTATTATTTTTTGTATTCTTTTCGACGCGAGAGGTTTCTGTTGATAAGAAATCATTGTCTTTTTGTATATTCCCAGTCATATATTATTTGTTCTCATTTTATAATCATTACGATAATGATCATATTGCTTCTTTTGTCAGTATACTATTATTAATTGTATTTGTTGCACTAGATGGTTCAACAAAATTGCAGATTTATGCATTGTTTAGGAAATTACTCTTTGTAATTTCGATTTTAGGCATTATTTGCTATGTGGCATATTTACTAGGTGTGCCATTGCCTCATTATAGAGTGGACTATTATGATAGCGATAGGTATACTTATATATATTATTATGTTTCTGTATTAGTAGAGGGCGATGGGCTAATTAGGTTGTGTGGCTTGTTTAATGAACCTGGCTATTTGGGGACAATATTGGGTTTAGTTTTATCATTAGATATAATTTTCCATAAGAAAGCATTGGATAGTATCGTATTTTTTGTTGCCGGTTTATTGACTTTATCTCTTGCCTTCTTCCTTACAATTATTTGTTGTTATGTCTTAAAACAAGTCAGAACTCCTTCAAGATGGATTTTGGTGCTGTCGGTTGTCACTTTTTATTTATTCATTCTTCCTAATATTCACACTGGTAATAATAGTATTGACCATATTATAGAACGTGTATCAATCAATGAAGAAGGAAAAATGTCGGGTGATAATAGATCTAATTTACAACTTGATTTTTTACTATTCCAGACATTATCTAGTGACAAGGTCTTTTGGGGTAATGGTATGGGTTATGTGAAGTCATATGAAATGAATGTCTCTTCTTTCAAAACGATAATCGTAGATAATGGTGTTATATGTTTTGTTACATTGTACATTATATTTATGGTTTTTCTATTGTATAGATATAGAAAACACAAAGAAACCTATCCGTTTATTATTGTTTTTTTTATAAATGTTTACCAGCGACCGGGAATTTACAATATTGTTTATTTTATTGTCTTATTCTGCGGATTAAAAATGCTTGAAAATCAAGTTGTATTAAAAAAATGAAAAAGGTATTAATCTTTCTTCCAGCGGGTGTAGGTGGAGCGGAACGAGTTGGTATTACAATTGGAAAAATGCTTGATAGAAATGGCTTTAATGTTCATTTTGCCATTTTTGGTGATTCTAAATCTAAAATAAACACATTATTGCCAGAAAACTGCAAATGTCATTACATAAATAATAACTATTTAAGATGGTTTAGAATGAGAACTCTGATAAAAAGAGAGTGCGCAAATATTGTTTTTGCTCCTAACCGATCTGGAGGTCGTGATTTGATAATGGCAACGAGACTATTAAGATTTCAAGGTAAAGTTATTGTCAGATCAGATAATCCACTTCATACATTGAAATCATGGCAACAATGGCTTATACGTAAAACTTTTAAATATGCTGATGTCGTTATTGCTCAACAAGAGGAAATGGCACAAGAAATAATAAATGAATACCCTGTTCCTGCCCCAAAGGTTGTAGTTGTGCATAACCCAATCGATTTTGAGAATATCGATAAACAATCCAACGTAGAGACTCCATATGTAGATATGGATAATATAAAAAAATACGTATGGGTAGCAAGGGTGTCAGAATCAAAATCGAAGGGACACGACTACTTATTAGAAGCCTTTAAGAAAGTACATGATATCGATAATAATACAAGATTGTTTTTTGTTGGAGCCTATTATTCCCAGGGAGCATTTTACAAACAACTAATAACGTATATAAAAGATAATAGATTAGAAGATTGTGTTCATTTTGTTGGTTTCGATAGTAATCCATATCGCTGGGTAAAATACGCAGATTGCTTTGTATTACCTTCACGTGTTGAAGGTCTTCCTAATGCACTTATAGAAGCAATGTATCAGTGTAAGCCTGTTGTTGCGACAAGATGTCTACCGATAATCGATAGAATGGTAGTTGACGGTAAAAATGGATATCGAGTGGAAGTAGGTGATGTTAATGCAATGGCTGATGCAATGCTGAAGTCATTAGAATTGAAAAATATCAAGTTTACATATAAGCCAACAGATGAAAAGACAATAATTTCTATATTTAATTAATAATACTATTTCATTAGCTTCATTAATGAAAGAAACAAACAAATGAAAAAGGTTATTACATACGGAACCTACGATCTACTTCATCAGGGACATATTAATTTACTCCGTAGGGCTAAGGAATTAGGAGATTATCTTATTGTTGGTGTTACCAGTGATAGCTTTGATCGTGGAAGAGGAAAATTGAATGTACGCAACAATGTGCTCGAACGTGTTGAAGCGGTAAAAGCTACAGGCTATGCGGATGAGGTAATTATTGAGGATTACCTTGGGCAGAAGATTGATGATATTCAAAAATATGATGTTGACATCTTTGCCATTGGTAGTGACTGGGTAGGGAAGTTTGATTACCTAAATGAATACTGTAAGGTGGTTTATCTACCTCGTACCGAAGGCATATCTTCTACAATGTTGCGGGCGGAAAGCCAGGAAACTTACAAAATAGGTGTCATTGGTAGTGGACGAATTGCAAATCGTTTTGTGCCGGAAACCAAAGTGGTAAACGGTGCAAAAGTAGTTGCGGTTATGAATCCTGATAATGATGAGGCTGAGGATTTTGCTCAAAAGCACAGTTTGGAAGCATACACTGATTTTGATGCATTTGCTGAGAAAGTTGATATCGTTTATATTGCATCGCCGCATTTGACCCATTACGATTACATCAAACTAAGCTTGCTGGCTGGTAAGCATGTACTTTGCGAAATACCGTTCACGCTCAGCAAAGAAGAAGCACTTGAACTATATCGTTTGGCGGAAGAGAAAAACTTGGTACTAATGGAAGCAAGTAAGACGGCTTATTGCCCTGCGTTTGGTCATATTGTAACATTGATTAAAAGTGGAATTGTTGGCGATGTGGTTGATGTCAAAGCTTCGCTGAGTAAGATGGTAGAGCCCCCAACGCGAGAGCTGGATGCCGAACAGGCTGGAGGAGCAATGACTGAACATGCACCACTTACTGTGATGGCCATTATTAAGCTATTGGGGCTGGATTGGAAGGATATTGTTTTTCATACCAAACGAGAGAATGGTGTGGATATCTACACCAAGGGTGTAATCAACTATCCTCATGCAACTTCTTCTTTTACCCTTGGTATTGGAGTGAAAACTGAAGGTAACCTCGTTATATCTGGAACGAAAGGGTACGTGTATGTTCCTGCTCCTTGGTGGCTTACCAGTTATTTTGAGGTGCGTTATGAGAATCAGACCAAGAACAAGAAATATTTCTATAGTTATGATGGCGAAGGTTTGCGATATGAAATACAAGAGTTTCTTTCAATGATTGTGAACGATCGCAGGAGTTGCTATAAGTTTCGTCGCAGGGAGAGTGTTGCGATCGCAGAGATTATTGAGAAATACCGCAACGGTGAAAACGTAACTGAAATATAATAGTTTATGAAATATGCAGTTGTAACGGGTGGCATGTCTGGCATGGGGCAGGGTGTCGCTCTAATGCTGGTAGACAAGGGGTTCTATGTTTATACTACGTATGAAGGGCCTGTATTTACCGTGAAGAAAGATAATTATGAGGCACACCTCGTTGACCAGACAAAGCGAAACGAGGTGTATGCCTTTATTAATTATGTCAGGACAAAGACAGACCATATTGATTGTATTGTGTGCAATGCAGGAACGAGTATTCGGAAGTCTTTTTTAGAAACTTCAGATGCTGATTGGGACAGATAGATGGAGGTTGCAGTAAATTCGCACTACATCATGCTTCAGGAGTTTTTTCCAATAATTCCGGCAGGTAGTCGTATCCTCTTCACTGGTTCGCAGATGGCAGTTCATCCCCATTCTACTGTGTTGGCATACGGTGTAACAAAGTCTGCAGTCTGTGCATTGTCTAAAAAACTTGTTAAAGAGTTTGAAGGTGCAGGTACTACAGTAAATACCATTGTGCCTGGATTTGTTACAACTCCTTGGCAGAATGAAAAAAACTGAAGAAACTAAGCCAAATATATACAAGAAAACTGCTATTCATCGTTTTCAACAGTAGATGAGATTGTTGATGCATTCCGCTTTTGCATAGACAATCCGTTTGTCAATGGTAGACAGATAGAGGTTAACGGAGGATATTGTTATAAATAAATAGTAATTATGGTTATTTTGAAGTCAGAAGAATTACATCCGATTTTGCTAGATATAGCAAAGGAATTTCACAGGATTTGCTCTCGTAATGGGATAAGATACTGGATGGTTGGTGGAACTCAATTAGGTTCTGTGAGGCATAAAGGTTTTATTCCTTGGGATGATGATATGGATTTTGGTATCCTAACAGATGATTGGGATAAGTTTTTGACAGTATTAAAGGAAGAACTGCCTTATCCATATCGAGTTAGAACTATAGAAAATTGTTCAAAGATCTTAACGAGTGTCCTAAAGATTGAAGACTGTCGCACGGTAATCAACCCAGATATAAAATCGCAAAAAGAGGAAGATAATATTGGTGTTAATATAGATGTTTTCCCACTAGTTTACACAAATTCTAGAAAAGATTTTATGAGCCGGAATTGGTGGATTGCATTTCTTATTAAAGTACAGTATTGGCGTTTCGGTAATTATAAGAACACTGGGGTTGGTCATCTTATAAGCAGAATTGTAAAAGTGACTTGCTTTTGGTTAAAAAAAGGTCAAATTACACGTTATATAAATAAGCACCTTCTTGGAAACCAAGGTGGCTGTATTACAAATTTCTGGGGGCGTTGGATTCTCAATGAAATTATTCCAGTTTCAATTTTCGGAGAACCGGAACTCTATATTTTTGAGAATACCAAATTTTATGGTGTTGAAAAATATCATGATTATTTGACGGCTCTCTATGGGGACTACATGATAATTCCACCAGAAAACAAGAGACATCTACATATTGAAAATATGTATTGGAAATAAGTTGCGTTCCGATAAATTTCACATAGAAAGGAAGGATATTATTCTCCATACCAAACGTGAGAATGGTGCGGATATTTACACCAAAAGCGTTATCAATTATCCACATGCTACTGCTTCGTTTACATTAGGAATTGGTGTGAAGACAGAAGGTAATCTAGTTATATCAGGTACAAAGGGCTATATCTATGTTCCTGCACCTTGGTGGCTGACAGATTTCTTTGAAGTTAGATATGAAGACCAAACCAAGAATAAAAAATACTTTTATAGCTACGATGGCGAAGGTTTGCGTTACGAAATACAGGAATGGCTTTCAATGGTAGTGAATGATTGCAGGAGTTGCTACGAACTTCGCAGACGTGAGAGTGTGGCTATTGCTGAAATTATTGAGATATATAGAAATAAGAATAATGTAACTGAGATATAATGCAGAAATAGTTTTTTTATGAAATATGCAGTTGTAACAGGCGGAACGTCTGGAATGGGTCTTGGCGTAGCCAAAATGTTAGTAGGGAAAGGATACTATGTGTTTACCACATACGTTGGCCCTAAATTCACAGAACAGATAGATAATTATGAAGCACACTTTGTTGACCAGACAAATAGGGAAAAGGTGTACGGATTCATTAAATTTGTAAAATCAAAGACAGATCATTTGGATTGTCTTGTATGTAATGCGGGAATGAGTATTCGCAAGTCCTTCACAGAAACCACGGATAATGATTGGGACAAGCAAATGGAGGTGGCTGTAAACTCTCACTACATCATGGTTCGTGAGTTCTTCCCTATTATACCCAATGGAAGCAGAATTCTCTTTACTGGTTCACAGATGGCTGTGCATCCCCATGCTACAGTTCTTTCGTATGGTGTAACAAAATCTGCCGTTTGTGCACTTGCCAAGAATCTGGTTAAAGAATTTGAGGGTACTGGGACTACGGTGAATGCTATAATTCCAGGATTTGTTGCCACACCTTGGCAGAATGAGAAGCCAGAAGAGATTAAACAGAATATCTACAAGAAAACTGCCATTCATCGGTTCGCTACAGTTGAAGAAATTGTCGATGCCTTCCGCTTTTGCATTGATAATCCGTTTATTAACGGGAGTATGATTGAAGTGAATGGAGGTTATTGTTATAAGTAGGTAAACGAATATTATAAAACTAAGACAATTGTAATATTACTTAATCTAAAAATAATCCTAAGATATTGCCTTAAGTATTGTAATGGTTAAAATAATACTCTATTTATATAAAAATGACACAAGAACCCGTCCCGGTGGTTCCTGCTTCTACTCCAGAGCTATATCAAAGATATAGTCTTGTAGTTGCTGGTAAGGGTACTAATACCACTATACGTTCCAATCAAGAGAATCATGTGCTATTTTTGAACCGTTACATTCAAGACACTGAAGTCGCACATTTGTTTAAAAATGCCAAGGTTGTGGTATATCCCTATATTTCGGCTACTCAATCTGGTGTATTGACTTTGGCCTTTTATTTTGGAACGCCCATATTAGCATCAGATGTCCCATTCTTTAAAGAAATGATTGAAGGAGGAAAGAACGGCATGCTTTTCCAAAATGGAGATGAAAATGATTTGAAGAAAGTATTGATGAACATATTAAATAGCGATACATCTGACATGACAAGATTTGAAAAAGATTATTATTCAGAACACTACACCAAGGGAGCGCAAAGAAGTGCTTTACTTGATATTTATAGACAACTTATATAGCAAAAAAAGGTTATGAAACGAGTATTGCTTATTTGTACTACAAAGATTGGGAAAACGGGGATAACAAATGTTGTGATGAACTATCTTCGATCTTTCAATACTGTAGAGATAAAGTTTGACTTATGTGCAATCAATAACCCGGAGCAAACTTATATTGATATAGTAAGAAATCAGGGCGGAAATGTGTATGTAATAGAGAGGCTTGGTAAAACAGTTCGCTATTTTAAGAAACTTACACATCTGATTAGGGTGCAAGGATACGATGTCGTTCATATTCATACTAATAGCCATACTGCTATATTAGAATTACTTGCTGCAAAGATTGCAAAATGCCCTGTTAGAATTGTGCACAGCCACAATACCACATGCAAATCAGTGCTGCTTCATAGGATGCTGACACCGTTTTTTAATTTACTTTATACACACGGACTTGCATGCGGAATGGATGCTGGGCGGTGGATGTTTGGTAATAGGCCTTTTTCTGTGATTAATAATGGTGTAGATGTGGTCAAGTTTTCCTTTGATAAATATAAGCGCAATGCTATAAGAAAAATACTTTGCGTTGAAGAAGGGCACTTCCTGCTAGGTCATGTGGGGATGTTTAATGGAGTGAAGAATCAACAGTTCGTTGTTGAAATTGTTAGTGAATTATGTAAAAAGAACGAGAAATACCGACTCGTATTAATTGGTGATGGTGAGCAACGTAATAAAGTAGAAGAGATTACCAAGAATTTGAACTTAGAGGATAAAGTTTTTTTTACTGGTAATATTGACAATGTATCTGACTATTTAAGTGCAATTGATCTTATAGTCATGCCATCCCTATATGAAGGCTTACCCTTGGCTCTAATAGAACAACAAGCAAATGGTTTAAAATGTGTGGTTTCTGATACTATAACCCAAGAGGTGAACAAGACGGGTAATGTTACATTCCTCTCACTCAATTCGCCAGCAGAAAAATGGGCAGAGATAATAGAGTCTATAAATAATGTGGAGGATAGAGAAATAGTCTCTCAAAATGCAATAAACGATATAATACTCGCAGGATATAGTATCCGCGAGGAAGCTAAAAAGCTGGAGGATTATTATAAAGAAATAATCAAATAACAATGAACAGAAACTCAGGGGTTGTTTTTCTAAGACTATTAGCTACAATAGGCGTGATTGGCGATCATGTGCCATTGTGCTCTATAAGCCAGACTAATGTGGATGTTACGTCATCTGAACAGTTTCTTTATAAAAAGATGGCGATGGCGAATCATTGGCCAGTGCCTGTGTTCATGATGATTACGGGATTCCTTCTGCTACAGAAAAAGGAACTCGACTATAAAACAATCTGGTAATGACGAATAGTGGCTTATTTGATAAGATCTCTGAATGGTGGATAATTAAGAGATTTGACAGATGTTCGTTTGGCATTTACATTATTCACATGCTGTGGATTAATGTGGCGATTAAGCTTCTTCACATAGATATAGTTCAATATAATAATCTTATCTTGGTGCCTGTAGGTATTGCTGTTGTTTTCATATTATCATGGGTTTCAACAGAGGTGATGCTTAAGATACCTGTTCTAAAAAAATATTTATAACGTAAATATGAGCAAGAATTTAAATAATATTGTTTTCTTCGCCAGTAATGAAGGAGGGCATTTTGCTCAGTTGTTGGCGTTGCATGATTTGTTTGACAAATACGAAACAGTTATTGTGACAGACAACGAGCGAGCAAACAAAGATATCCCTGCATTGAAGAATGTCAAGGCTATCGAGTTTGCGATGTCGTTTGCCAACAGGCGCGAAGAGTTAAAAAAACGTGGTGAGAAAAATATGACCCACGCGAGCTACCTGCCCGCCTATTGGGGGCTTTTTAAAGAGTGTAATGCAATCTGGAAGAAATATCGCCCCAAGGTGATAGTGTCAACAGGTAGCAATATTGCATTCCCTTTGGCTTACATTGCTAAACTGCATGGTACGAAGATGGTGTATATAGAGACCAGAGCAAAAGTGTATAACAAGACCATCACAGGAAAGCTGATAGAGCGTATTTGTGATAAGATTATCGTGCAGTGGCCTGAGATGGTAGATGTTTATAAGGGTAAGGCAGAGTATTACGGAACGTTAGTATAAGGAGAAGGATATGATATTTGTTACAGTAGGAACACAGCCCAACGGTTTTCTTCGTTGCCTGAAAGAGGTGGAGCAGCTGATTGAGAAATATGATATCAAGGAAGAGGTCGTTGCCCAAATTGGAAATACGGACTTCAAAACCGATAAGTTTAAGACCATTCCATTTACTGGCGAGAACGAGTTTAAGGAATATATTTCCAAGGCATCAGTGGTTATTACACATGCCGGAAGTGGTGCTATCTTTAACTCTATTAAGGCGGGTAAGAAAGTGATAGCTATGGCTCGTCTGCACGACTTTAATGAAATGGCAGATAACCACCAGACGGAACTTGTGAAGAAACTTACAGATGGAGGGTATATCATTGATGGTACCTATTCACTTATAGAAGCATGGCCTAAACTTGATGGCTTTGTGCCTAGGGAGAATGATTTTAAGTGCGAGATAGTTCCGGTGCTGGAAAAGTGCATTGCAGAATGGATGAAGTAATAGGAGAATATTAGTGACCAGAGACATTATACAACAACAATTCTTAGAATTAGTTAGAACAGGTCTTTTCACCGACCATAACGCGCGGGTTTTACCACATGGTAATTGTGTGGATTGGGATATTGTATACCGGCTTGCTGAAGAGCAGTCGGTAATGGGGCTTGTAGCCGCAGGCATTGAGAATCTTCCAGCATCTGAAAGGCCACCAAAGGAGTTGGTCTTACAATTTATTGGATCAACTTTTCAACTAGAGCAGCGAAACAAAGCCATGAATGCTTTTGTGGCTAAACTGATAGAGCAACTACGGGCTGAAGATATATATGCAATACTTGTGAAAGGACAGGGTATCGCGCAAAGCTATGAGAAGCCTTTGTGGAGGGCATGCGGTGATGTGGATTTACTGTTGAGCGAAAGCAACTATGAAAGAGCAAAGGAACTATTATGCCCATTGGCAACTGATGTAGAAACTGAATACACACATTTCAAGCACCAGGGTATGACTATTGACGGATGGGTAGTGGAATTACACGGGACACTACACAGCAGGTTATCGAAGCGTGTGGATAAGTTGATAGATGAAGTGCAAAAAGATGTGTTCTATGGCGGCAATGTAAGGTCGTGGGATAATAGTGGTACACAAGTACTTTTGCCTTCGCCTGATAATGATGTCATCTTTGTATTTACACATATTCTGCATCATTTCTTCTTTGAGGGGATTGGGCTGAGGCAGATTTGTGATTGGTGCAGACTTTTGTGGACTTATAAGGATTCTCTGAATCACAAATTATTGGAATCGCGAATCAGGAAGATGGGCTTGATGTCGGAATGGAAAGCTTTTGCTGCCTTTGCCGTGAAGTGGTTGGGAATGCCAGTAGAGGCTATGCCTTTGTATGAAGATAACCATAACGTAAACCTTGATAAGAAAGCGGATAAGATCTGTAAGTTTGTTCTTGAAGTAGGTAACTTTGGGCATAAACAAAGACGTGATTACAGTGGTATGAGTTATCTGAAGCGTAAGTTTGTCTCTGTCTGGGGCAGATTGAGTGATTTGCTCAGGCATTTCCAACTATTCCCCAAGGATTCTATTGTATTCTTTGGTGGTGTACTCAGGAGTGGATTGCATGCAGCAGTTCGTGGAGAATAATTGACAATTAGAATAATCAGCAGTTACAATGAAGATATTAATTACTGGCATACATGGCTTCGTCGGAAGCAATCTAGTGAAATGTTTGGCTTCTGCCAATGAGATTTATGGTCTTGACATCATTGCCCCTGAAAAGGAAGGTGTGGTGAAGACCTACTCATGGGACGAATTAGATAAGGGAACAATCCCAGAAATTGATGCCATCATCCATTTGGCAGGAAAGGCGCACGACACGAAGAACCAAAGTGCGGCAGATGTGTATTTCAAGGTTAATACTGGTCTGACGCAGAAGATATTCGACTGGTATCTGGCGCATCCTACGGCAAAGAAGTTCATACAGTTCTCTACGGTGAAGAGTGCGGCAGATAGGGTGGAAGGAGAGTTCCTGACAGAGGAATGCATCCCTACGCCTGTGGGTCCTTACGGGGAATCGAAGATTGCGGCAGAGAACTATATCATAGAGAAGTTTGCACCGGAGGCTCTGAAGCGTCCGTTCCATAACTTTACAGACGCTGATGCGGTGGTGGATGGAAAGAAGGTGTATATCATGCGTCCGTGTATGATTCACGGGCCTGGCAACAAGGGAAATCTGAACTTGCTGTATGGTGTGGTGAGCAAAGGAATACCCTGGCCACTGGGTGCCTTTGAGAACAGGCGTTCGTTTACAAGCATCGGGAACCTGCAGGAGGTGATTAAGGGCCTCCTGACCAAGGATGCCCCCAGCGGCATCTATCACATGGGTGATGATGAAGCACTATCCACCAACGAACTGATAGAGGTGATATGCAGTGCC
>Ga0326513_10002694_pt1 | contig 13041 bp, 6 predicted proteins | sample 2_2465_0518_D_FD_203654 | JGI IMG/M metagenome (GOLD analysis project Ga0326513, IMG submission 203654) | Bovine rumen microbial communities from UC Davis, California, United States - 2_2465_0518 | ecosystem: Host-associated > Mammals > Digestive system > Stomach > Rumen | place: USA: California...
CTTTATATTTTGACGTGCAAGATTTTTATACTCAAAATAAAGAAGATTTTATTAGGCAGAAAAAAAGTCAAGTAAATCAAGCTATTCTTCAGTGAATACATAATAAAAAGGAATGAAATTCTAGTATTAATGAATCAGTGCACGAATATTTTGCTTCAACACCTACTGTGGCTCTTCTTACAATGGGAAGTCTTTCATGATTGATTATTTCAGATAGATCGGAAATTAGAGAGGCAAAGGAAATATCATTAAGAGATGCGTGTTGGTCATTGTTATTTTTAGATGAATTGGATGACTGAGAATTTTCATGATCAACGCCTTTATATAATTATTTAAATAGTTGAAAATCAAAGGAAGAGTTTGTTGAATGATTGTCACAAGAAGAAAAAGAATCGTTTGAATCGACATGGAGTGCAATTAATGAAAGAATAGCTAAAAGAATGGAGTATCTTGATTTGATTTTTACAAAGCCAGATGTTATAGAAAAATTGAGGCAATGATCGTGAATGGATTATCTTAATTCAATCATTATTGAATCAAAGGGGTATGTTAAAATGAGGGAAGATAATAAACGAGGTGAATGAAAGAGTTATTTAGAAAATATAGAAAGTTATAAAGAGGAATTCTTTAAAGAAATATCGAAGGAAAAATTAGATAAATTTGAGAGATTAAAGGAAAGTGATATCGAACTTTTTCAAGAAATACTTGCAACTGTCGATTTATCTGGTTTTGTTTGAGAAGATGATACGACAAATGAAAATTATTTAGAAAATTTGAAGTTAGTAAAAAAATATAAAGAGTGGATGTCTCTTACTCAAACTCAGTGAGAAAAAATTACGTTAAGGATTTCAGATTATGATAGAAGTACAGATTTTATTGAAAAATTGATAAGTGTTGATTTTGATCTTTCTAAGGTTGTATATTCAACTATTTCACAAGAGCGTATAGTTGCTCTTATTAACTGAAATTGGGAAAGAAGATGACTTTTGGATATCTCAGATAATCCTGCACAAAATGTGTTATTCAGGTTAGCAAAGGAACTTTATGGGTATACTTGAGAGAATACAAAAGAATGAATTATGTGATTTTTTGATGAATGAAATGATGCGACGCATTGAATATATTTTTCTAATAAGTGGATTATTAATAATGATCGAGCGATTGATTCGAGTGTTGAATGGAAAGATTTACATAGAAAGACATTTAATTCTCAAGAAGAAGTTGATCAGTATGTCGCAAGTTTTATTTCGGATAATATTGGAGAAAAATCGACGATTGATACACCAACTGAGGCAATTGATGAATATTTACAAAAAGAATTTAAGGAAAAATTTTCGCTTTTATTAAAAGAAGAATTATCTTTTAGAATTGATTCAAATCAAAAAAAGATACAAGATGAAATCACGGAATTTGTCAAAAATCATTGAAATAATGGTGAGTATCTTGAGTTACCATACTATTTATTGTTAAAGGCTAAAAAAGCTGGACTTTGAGATTTTCAAAGGAAATTTTTTAGATGGGAAGATAATCAATTAGAAGTTTGTGTGATGCCATCGGAAATCCATGACAATGTTCTTGATGCAAAAATAACATATATTTCAACTGCACGTGAAGAATTTACAGAAGAGGAAAAATATTATATAGATAGAGTAGAAAAAGCGCATAAAAAACTCCAGTCTATTAGGAAGAAAAATTGAGAATTTTTGTGTTTTGAACAATTTGAAGATGATTTAGATTTGCCAGCAGAGGTTGAACGCACAATTTGAGATAAATATAAAGAGTGGGAAAAGTTTAAGACAGATATTAAGCTATATTGAGAAACGGCGGCAACATCAACAGAAATATATGAAAAATATGAAGAGTTTGCAGAATATTTTGAGAATATTTATAGGTGAATTCTTCTTTTAGAATCAACCTTTAAATCAAGTAATGATGTTGATTCATATGCTTATTTTTCACAGGTCCTTGCTTATTGATCAATGAATTTGTTTGATGATAATTGAAAGATTAAGGAAGAATTAAAAAGTGATGATTCAAATTTGGATGTATTTAAAGATAAATCTTTTAATGATTTTTATGAAGAGCAAATTTCTGTGCAAAGAATAGATTGAAAAACGGTTGCAGAATTATGGAGCTCTGATATTCTTGATGAAAAATCTTTGGCAAGGCAGGCTAGTAATTTAATTATAACAACTATTTTTGAGGAATGAATTTTAGATTTTGATGATTCTTGAACAGTTAATTGTATTAATATTTGAAAAACAGAAGTGCTACGAAGTACTGTTGAAGCTCCAGAAAATTATTGAAAAAATTATCATAGATGAAAAAGTAAGCAGAAGACAGAAAAAAAGATTTCAAATAAATTGAAGAAAATAAAGATGTCGCCTCAGATTGATAAAAATAAAATAATAGAGTTATCATCACAGTGACAGGAAATAAAAAATGTTTCTGAAGAAGAGACGAAAATTATTAAATGAATTCCTGAATTACAAAAACAAATTGAAGGTACGAAAGATAATATTGTATGGCAGGATAGAAGAGGTGATATTGTTTATAATCCTGAAAAATCGACAATTAAAAGTTGGTGAACAGAGGTTAAAGTCAAAAAAGATTGAGATTTCTTTTATTTGAATTGATTGTCTGTCCCTCTAGCCATTGATGAAGTTGGTTTTGTTGCAAACTTAAGGAATTGGGTAGTTTCGGAAATGGCTGGGGAAAAAATTGATCATTGATATACTCAAGTGTGAGTATTTGAGAGAAGAAAAGGGTTGTTGAAAAAAACATGAGCGTTAAGTAAAGATATAATGATATTGAAAGATAATGATTTAACTGGAAAATATTGAATAAGTATGTCAGATTCAGATATAGATGATTTGGCAAAATGGCTTAATGATGAAGTTTAAATTTTATATGGATTTAAAGAAAAATGTTAGATAGTTTGATAAATAAAGGTAAAGAATTATTGGGTTGAGACGTATCAGAAAATGAAGAATTACTTAATCTTAAGAAAGAAATGGCATGACGTGTTTTGGATAAAATGCAAGAAAAAAAATGAGATATTTTGTTATCATTAAAAAAAGATATGGTGGTTGATTATCTTGTTGATGAGTGAGCTAATGGTTTTATAGATTGAATACTTGATTCTATAAGTGATGAATTAATCCTTGATAAAGTTGTAAATATTAGTTCTTTTTCGCAACAATTAAAGGATTTGAGAGATAATTTATCTAAGGTTACAACACAAGCTGCATTAAATGATCTTGAGACAAGGGTGATTAATCAATTAGAATGAAATGTCCAAGATATGTTACAAGATTCATGATCTGAATCAGTGAGCCAACAATGAGAATGAGAGGCTTCTGTAGATGATAATACTTCTGAGTGAGAGTCTTTAGAAGGCTCTGCTCAAGTAGGAGAAGCAAAGGAGGTCGAAAAAAATCAGCGTATGAAGCGATTATTCCCTGAGTGAGTTCCTCAAACAGAAAAAGAGATGAGAAAATATCTTACAAAGATAAAGGTTCCTATTATTACTGAAAAATGAAAAGAAAAAAAATTAACACTTCGTGTGCATAAAAAATTAGCTAAGGAATATATAGCTATATTTGAAGATATGAAAGCGTCATGAATAAAGGTAAATCCTGATACAACAGCGTGTTTTAATTGGAGAAAAATGCGTAAGGGATCTAAAATGTCTCATCATTCGTATTGAACGGCTATTGATGTGAATTGGGATGTTAATGGGGGAGTGTATTGAAAAACAGATAAAAATAGTCCATATTTTAATGATCAAGCTTGTGTTAATATTCGAAAGAAACATGGTTTTTATTGGTGATGAGATTGGAAACCTTCGAATAATGATCCAATGCATTTTACGTATATGAATGCTTAATTTACCTTTTATTATTAAAAATGTCTTTTGTAGAATCGGCTATTTCAGCATTAGATACGAAACTTGATTCATCAGAGAATGATAATCTTTTTAAGATGAAAAAGGAGTTGGCAGATGAGATTGTGAATAAGTTGAGTGAAAAAACGAATGATCCAATGTTGTTATTATGGCAGGAAACGGTTACTAATTATTTGGTTTCTGAATGATTTTTTGATGATTTAGGAGATAATTTTTGAATGGGATTACTTTTGAAAACAGGAATTACATCACAAGGAAAAGCATTAGAAAAGTATAGGGAAAGAATTAATGATCCGGAGAAACAGACTGAATCTGATATAGTAGCATTAAAAAATGAAATATTGCAAGAAATTAATTGAATAGATCCTCAAGTTCAAGGGCAACAAGAGGCTCCTTGAAGTAGTAATTGAGAACAACAGTCTCCTCAGTTACGTCCAACTATCGATGTTTCTCAATGAATACGTGTTGTTTATGATCAATTAGAATGAAAGGAAAAACCTGATTTTGTACCTTTTTCTTGTGCTATGCAATGATATGAGAAAAAAATGAATGAATTATGAAATCCAACTTATTTAACGGTTGTTGATTTCTCAAAATCAAATAAGACAAATAGGATGTTTGTTATTAATATGGTAACGAAAAAAGTTGAGTATGCAGTTCCTGTAGGACATTGAAAAAATTCTTGATGAGAATATGCTACAAAGTTTTCTGATAAAACTTGAACGAATCAATCAAGTTTAGGTTTTTTTAGAACCCCACAGGAGATTACAAAAGCACATACAAAAAGTTGGCATGGACTATGGATGAAAGGTATTGAGGATTCTAATGATAATGCACATAATCGTTGAATTTATATGCATCCATGAACTGTTACATGAAGTGCTTGATGTTTTACATTACCAAAGTATTCAAAGGAGATTATGGAAAAATTAAAGTGAGATTCTTTGTTATTCGCTTATTATCCACAGCAGGATTATTTTGCTGAATCAAAATTAATAGATAGCAAACCGGATAGATTGGTGGCTTAATAAGTAATTATTTTTTATGTATATTTTTATTAGTTAGTTATCCTTTGATACTTTTTATTTCTTTTCATAGTCATTTAACAATATTGATATTACATATTCAGACGATTCCATAAAAAATTAAAGAAATTGTTATAATTCTTATTATGAGATATCGTCTATTACTATCTATATCTAGTACCTTATCTTTGAATAAAAAAATAGTTAATCATAGTACGGCATATAATAGGCAATTTTTGATAACAAATTTCCAATTTGTGTCTATATGAAAATGTTCTTTTTTTATGATATAAAAGCTTAATCACCATGTAAATATGTTACTTAATCAAAATGCTATTCATGCTCAATAAATATTTCCTATTTTAATTCCTATATAAGTCGTAATAATAGTTAGTATTGCTGCGATTCAGGTAATATATACTCTTTCTTTTACCTTTCCTATTCATGCTAAGACCGAATAATTGAAACCTGATAGTAAACTAAAAACTAAAAATATTCAATTTCCTGCAAGAAGTAATCAAGAGGTTGTATAATTTTTTCCGAAAAGTGCTATAGCTATTTCTGGTCATAGAACTATAAATAAAGCAGAAAAGCTTAGAATGCAGATAGAAAAATAATTATAAAAGAAAGAATAAAGAAGAGAAAGTTTTTCTTTGTTTTTTTTCTCTATTAATTCTGATACTATGGGGAAGATTAATGACATAATTGGTCAAAGAAGAAGTGTACCTATATAGAAGAGACTTAGAAAATTAGAATAATATCAAGCATCTGTTGGTCATAGAAAGTATAAAACCATTTGTTGTATGATTTGTCAAAAGAGAGATCCTATTCATGATCAGATAAAAGCCCATAAAGCATATTTTGTATAGTTTTTAAGCATAGTAGTATCTCGCGAAAATTTTCATTGCATTAACTCTTTGCGGTATCTTTTATAAAGAATTAATGCAACAATGATTCCGATTCCTATTCCGAGAACTCGGTTCAAACTATATCGTTCTATTGTTCCTCTATTTGTAAAAAAACAAAAGATAGTGAAAAGAAAAATAAATGAACATCTAGTAAACTCTACGAATTGATATTCGAATGTTTTTTGAAAGGCATTAAATGTTGTTTGTAGAACTTGAAGGATATTGTTCCCTATAAAATATATACAAAAATATTTTAATATTAATGCAGCATTTTCGCTTTGAAAGTAGTGTATTGCTAACCGATCACTTCAAAACCATAGAAACAATGATATGAAGATTCACGTAAAAATTTGCGTAGCAAGTGATAACCATACTACGGTTTTTATATGATTATATTCTCTTTTTAGGTAGAATCTTGGTAAAAAGTATTGTAGGCTTTCTGTTAATCAAAGATCATTATATGTGTATAAGAAGGTAATAAGGGAGATGATACTATACATTACTCAAAAATCAGCAACTGAGACATTAGGAGAATTAGAGATAAATAGTCTTACTAAATATCCTAATGGAGCCATTAAGTATGCAAAAAAATAGAGCCAAAATCCTTTTTTTAGGAGTTTTTGGCTTAATGTTTCATCTGATAAAAGAGATTTATTTTCCATAGATATTTTTTTTTAAAGTACTTGAATAGTATAAAATTAAGTTAATAATGCAATAAAAAAAAGACTTCAAAAGAGAAGTCTTTTTTCGAAAATTGTATTTAACATAGAACTAGAATACATAGAGGTATAAGAATTCACTTTTATCAGTATAACAGCATTCTCAACCACTCGCCTTAACTTGCTCATATGTTGTTGTAGGTGAACATTCATCACCTGCAGATTCACTCTTGAATTTAGTACATATTTGGAAATTAGAAATATCATCACCTAAAGATATTGATGATAAGAAATTAGAACCTCATTCTGTTTCTGTTCTTGCGGCAAGTACATATCATCAATCTTCAATTGTGTTTTTCTTCATCATTGCATAACCGTATTGTCCTTGGGCTCATGAGTAATGATTAGCAGAAGTAACTTGCCAATCAATTTGATTTTTTCTGTTAGGATCAGTAGGAACGGCAGATAGTTCAACAACTTTTACGAGTCTTTCTCAAATTTCTGAAACATCAATCATGTTTCATTGAGATGCTGAATTTCAAGATCCATCAGGATATTCACCTCTGTTGTTGTAGTATTGAAGAATAGCTGATCAAAGTTGAGAAAGATCAGATTTTCTAGCTGCATCTCTTGCTGCTGCTTGTGCTCCTTGAAGTCTAGGCAAAAGAGCAGATGAAAGAATACCAATAATAACCACAACAATCAACATTTCAACTAGCGTAAATGCTTTTTTGAAGTTTTTCATTAATGAAAGTATAAAAGAATAAAAAGTAAAAATTTAACGATAGTGACTATTTATTGTTATTTATTCTCTTTTCAAGAGAAATTAAACATTGTTTTATTAATTCTAATTGACATATGTTTGGCTTTTTTATATTTATATTTGCTTATTTTAATAAAAGTTGCTCTTGGTTATCTATTATTCGTATATTTTTAATCTATTATCAGCATGAATTGTGCTTTGATATTTTAGGTAAGAACAAATGTATTCATAAATATCATTGTTATTGATTTTTTTTAGTTGATTAGTTTCTAAACTGTAAAATTTCTTGTCAGTGAAATAAATGTCATATGTGTTTGTTCAATAGTTTGGTCCTCATTTTACGGTAATAGACCAATTTCTATTAGTTTCATTAGAAGTAATATTATTATAGTATTTGTCGAGTTTAATCTCGTTATTTCAGATTAGTTTTTTTATTGAATTATAGATATCTGTGTGTTGAATAATATTATTATTAATCATTCATTTCGTTATTCAACTTCATATTACACTAGCAACAGATCTTGAACTCCAGGATTCTCATAGTTTTTCAAATTCTCATTTTTTTATAGGATTCATCATTCTATGATCTCATATTAGGATTAAGATACCAGAATCAAAAAAATTTATTTTTTTTAGGTTGTTGTAAAAGTCATATAATTTATCTTCACTATATTTTAAAGCAAGTTCTTGCCCTCTTCAGTATGGGGTAAAATAGGGTTTATGAAAAGATATAGTTTGTAATCATATAAAATATTTTCAAGTTTGTTTTCTTATTTCTTCTAAAACTTTATTATAAAGATCTTCATCTGGAGCAGCATCTCTTGCGTAATGAGTTGAATTTAAAAAAGCTTCTTCTCAAATTATTTTTTTGAATCAGGATTTTTTAAGAAACTCTCTTTCATACATATATCATAATGGTACTGCTGAGACAAATGTTGTGTTATATCATAATGAGTTTAAATACTTAGGTAGAGGAGGTGTTCTTAAATAATAACCTTCATAATCTACTCTTCTTCATGGGATTACTCAGTAAAGTGTACTAATATGAGCAGAACTTGATATCATTCAATTTGCAATAAAGTTTGTGAATATGATTCAATCATTTTGTATTTTATCAAATAACGGCATGTTATTAAAACCTCATGCATTGGCTGAGTCTATTGCTGAAAATGATTCTAAAAATACAAGAATGATATTTAATTTTTTTCATTCTCCTTGTTCAAAAGAAAATTGGTTATCGTAAACTGTTTCGCATTTTAGTCCTCTGTATCATGCATTTGAATATTTGTATAAGGGTGTAAGTGTAAAAATATTTCAGAGGAATTGTATGTTGTATTCGAAAAAAATAAAGATTGATCAATAGATTAGGATAGAACATGAGATTATTGTTAATAGTTGATACTTTTTTATTATTATTTTCTGTGAAATTATGAAAGAAATAATAAGAATAATAATGAATACTAAAAATAGCAAAAGTCCGTAGATTAGGAAATCATATGAAAAAGCTGATGTTAAATAATTGAATATTTCTGGTATTAAGGCTCTACTTTGAAAATAGAGAATAAGTATTGTGTCAATATAATAGTGAAGGAGAATGATAACCGAAAAAATGTTTAAGATTATTCTTCATTTGCGATTTTTTATTAAGGTGTTTATAAAAATGAAGAATAGTATTGTTAATAGAATGGGAATATCGCTAAAAAAGTATCGGGCATAAGAAAAATCTTCTATATATCGTACTTGACTAAATATTCCAATCATTTTGATTAACAAAAAGATAATTAATCAAGTAAAAAAAGTCCTTCAGTATCGAGGAGAACTATTTAACTTTTTTTTAATTAATTGGAATAACTTCATGAAGATTTTTTTAAGGATTCTATTTTGGAGTGTATTAAGTCAGTAAATATGCTTATTTGAGGTTATATCTCAAATAGACTCGCCCTGACCCGGAGTCGAACCGGGGTTACAATCTTCGCAGGATTGTGTCCTATCCACTGAACGACCAGAGCATCTTTGTAAGATTTTCGATTTGAAGTTTAAAAAAACTAAATATAAAATCAAGATGAAAAAAATTTAATTCTTTTTAATCCTGGTTGTTAATTGTATAATTTTATTGTTAGTATAATTTATATTTTACTATTTTTCAAAAATATGTCTCATAATTTCTTCTAGTTCATTTCTTTTTTCTTTAAAATTTTCATCTAATAACCGTTCGTAAAAATAATTATTACAGAAATAAGCTACATATGACAGTCCTTTTCTTTCTGTTGGTACATAGGTTTCAATAGCTCCTTCTTTAAGGATAAAGACATTCTGATCATACATTTTTTCTATCCCTTTAAGTATGGCTCTATGTTTTTTGGGATTAAAAGTGAGAATTGTTTTTACGAGTCTATTGTAGTAATCACTATATCTTTTTTCTATTTTTTGTTTTTTAACTTGTTGATTTGCCATTAGATAGTATTTGTTTAATTCTGCTCTGGAGAAAAATCAAAAATCAACAGTGTTATCCCAATCTCCAATAAAGTAATTTTTAATATCAAATCTTCTAAGAAACTTTCTCCGTGTTGAAAAAGATCCTTTTCAATTGATGTTAATTATTTCATAATCGCGGATTTTATCTTTTCGTTTAGGTAATGTTTTTAAATAATTTAGGTAAAAACTGAAAAAATAGGCATCAGTATCTCATTCGACTAAAATTATTTTATCGACAAAAAAGATTTTAGATAAATTCTCAAATCTAAGCATATGCATGAGTGTTGCATCGTCATAATCAATACTAATTCTTGGTGCTGAGATTAAAGAATTCTGGTTTTTATCTTTATAAACTCTATATACAGAAGTGAGGTTTTTTTCATTTATGAAAAGTCCAGAGTTTGTTGAAAAGATGAACTGTGTACCTAATTGTTCACTGATGTTTTCACAGACTTCTGCAAGTTCTTTTTGATATTGTGGATGAATGTGTAGTTCTGGTTCTTTAATAATGATAAATCCGTCAGTTAAATCATTTCAATAAAGTCAAAAGATAATTGTTAATAATGATTTTTCTCCGTCACTAAGATCATCAAAGTAGGTTACTCTTTCTTGCTCATCTGTCATATATAAACTTATAGTTTCATTAATATATTCAACTTTAAGGTTTCTTCTAAGGTATTTTTTTACCATGTAGCTTAAACTTTTAAAGAAAGAAGAGTTTTTTAATTTTTCGTCAATAGTTCCTTTTGATAATTCTTCGGTTGTTGATTTTAGTAGTTGATCTTGTGAAAAGTGTTCTAATATGCTTCGTATTTTATAAATACATTCGGTGTATCCAATAAGGCTATTTCTACTATATTCTAAGTCATTTATGATTTTACTTGGATCAACAAAATTATCGAATTTAACTTCTGTTCTATGTGTATTAAGGATTGTAAAGGTCTTTTTTAAAAGATATCGTTTTTTTTCTTCTGGTTTTCTTTCATAGGTATTGAAAATAGTAATTAGTATTTGGAGTAATTTTTGGTATTTGATACAATTAAGTATGAATTGTTCATGTTCTGTCAAAATTGATTCATCAATAATGAATTCTTGTGCTTTTTCATTAAATGATGCGGTTAATTTGATACTATGATTTCCTTCTAGGAAGGTCTCTAATTTATGAGGTGGAAATTCAAGATTAAGTTTCGAATATTTTGTTATGAGTGTATTTATTTTTGAATAGTATTTACATACAAATCAGATATTTTCAAAATCAAGATTAGAGAGTTCTAAAGAAACCTCTAATTTTGCAGGTTGATCTGGTGTATGATTATTTGTTTGGAGCTTTTTTGTATGATTAGGTCTTTCTTGTATAGCTTTTCTAGTTGTAATATTTTTTTTAATGTATTCTTCATGATATGTATAGTCATACATAATAGTAGAAAAGAATTCTTCAAGAATTCTAATAAAATTGCTTTTCCCTGAAGCATTATTCCCAATAAGTATTTTTACTCCTTGATATCCGTTTTGTCCAAAAAATGAGATAGGTGTTAGTTCTTTAAAATGAGCTTCATTAACGTAAGGAAAGCTAAGTAAGTTTGAGATTTTTACTTCTTTAATTTGCATATTTACGATTTTAGTTAAAAACTCCTTAGCTTAAGTATATTCTAAAACTTGATAATTTCAAATTTTAGGCATGAAATACAGGTGTTTATCAAATAGAATCATATAATAAAAAACAGATCTTAGAAATCTGTTTTTTATTAAGATATGGTAAAGAATTATTATTTTTTATTCTTATATACAGTTTCTAGCATTTCTTCGATAAATGGAACGTTAAGGGCTAGTGTTAATATCGCTGTTAGGATAATCATAGATCCGAATCATTTGAACATGTTAATACCGTAAGCGAAAAGTAGGAGACCTATAAGTAGTGTTGAAATTTGTCCATCTCTGATAGCAGCCCAACTTCTTTTTACTGCGGTTTTAATTCATGAAAGATATGTTTTTCATTCCTTAACTTCTTCATTCATTCTCTCAAAGATAAGAATATTTGCATCTACGGCCATACCTATTGATAGAATAATTGCAGCGATACCACTAAGAGATAACGCATAATCAATAAGTTTTAGGATTGCAGCTAATACAACCATAAACATAATCATAGTTGTTGCTGTTACTATAGCTTTTCTACCTCCATATATGCAGAATATGTAAATTATAATGGCTATTAATCCAACAATTGTTGCTATAATAGCTCCTTGAAATGCTGAATCTCAAAGAGAAGGACTAACTTTCTCTTCTTGTAAAAGAATTAAAGGTGCTGGCATATTACCTGAATTAAGTTCTTTAGCTGTTTCTTGTGCTTTTTCTTTATCAAATCATCATGAGATTTGAGCTCTACCATCACAAATCTTTGTTTGGATAGTTGCGATTGTTGCAGGTACTCCTCAAATAAATATTCACATACTTTTCCCTACGTTGTTAGAAGTAACTTGACAGAATATATCTTTACCAGCTCAATTAAATTCGATTCCAACACTTGGTTCTCCTAATTGCGTTGTTTCTGGTCTTGCGAATGAGAAGTAAGTTCCATTCAAAGGACTTCCATCATTACCTTGAGCAAGTTTCCAAGATAATCTATCTTGAACGAAGATTTCGTCTATTGTATAAATTGTTTGGTTTTTAAGTGAGTCTTCAAATTTTGTGGTATCAGGGATATTTTTAATTTCGATGAATGTATAGATATCATCTCCTGCTTCTTTAACTTCTTTAGTGTAAACAATATAACTTGTATTTCCATCAGTATAAACTTTTGCTTCATTTAATACTGGTTCATAACCTTTAACGTATTCAGATAATGTATTTTCTTCAATGTAATTGTTGGCTATTTCTGTACCGGTATTTATTTCTGCATCTGGATTTGCCTGAAGTGTAGATTTAATATTATTTAGATTTGTTTCGAAAGTCTTTTCAATTTCTTCGATGTTTTCATCAGATTCTCCTAGTGTTGATTCTTTTTCTAGTTGAATAATTCTAACTTTATAAGCTTTTTTGTCTGTATCTGTTGATTTTCAAACATTATAGATTACTGTTCAATTTTCGATGCTATATTCTGTCTCAGCAATATTCTTATCTGTTTTATCTTCAATTATTTCATATTCTGCTCCTATTTCATTTGCAGCTGAAATAATGTCTTGTGAAGAGAATGTTGTTTTATTCTCAGTCTCTCTTCATGTTACACGAAATACCAAGAATCAATCAATATTTTCAGATGTAATGTTCCCATCTTCTGTTTGATAGTTACTAGTAGTATAGGTTC
>Ga0326513_10002695_pt1 | contig 13040 bp, 10 predicted proteins | sample 2_2465_0518_D_FD_203654 | JGI IMG/M metagenome (GOLD analysis project Ga0326513, IMG submission 203654) | Bovine rumen microbial communities from UC Davis, California, United States - 2_2465_0518 | ecosystem: Host-associated > Mammals > Digestive system > Stomach > Rumen | place: USA...
AGATCTTTATACCACAAAGATTGAAGATATGAGTAGAACTATGTCTCCTAAGATAGCAAGAGGAATTATAAATAATATTAATAAAACCAGGAAAATGGATCTTTCCAAATTCGTAGGCGGATATGATCTCAATGATATCGGTGAAAAGACTATGGAGAAAATAATCAATGAGAAGCATATTGCTAATCTCGAAGACCTCTTTAGACTTAAACCTGAAGACATTGAAAGAATTCCTGGTTTTGGTATGCCTAGTGCTATAAATATTTGTAATGAGCTTCATGCTAATATGCGAGATTTAAGAGAACTTGCTAAACTGATAGAAGTAACAGGATATACAGTAGCACCAGAAGACAGAATGTATTGGTTGACTGGTAGTAAAGTGTGCTTCACAGGACCATTGATGACGATGTCTAGAGACGAAGCAAAGAAGAAACTGAAAGCGATTGGAGGTATTCCTGTAGATGGAGTAACAAGCCAAACAGATCTTTTAGTGACTAATGAAACATCAGGAACAAAGAAGTACAACGCTGCTTTAGCTTTAGGTATAAGAATCGTGGATGAAGAAACATTCTTGTCTCTGTTAACCGCTGAAATGTAAAAGATAAACCGGAGGACTTTGACCTCCGGTTCTTTTTTCAAAAATATAAATCACGACATTTTAATGATCAAATAGGAGTTTAAAATGGCTAATAAATTAAGCAAAATAGAACCAGATAAGATTAACTTCCTAAAAGAATTAAAAGATGGAAGCGTTGTCTTTACTTGTGCTAAAGCTGAAATTGAATTTCCAGAGAAATTTATAGACCATAAGATAGCCGAAATAGTCGGTAAAGACGTAAAGATTCTTGGTCTTATCGAGATAAAAGTCTATGACACTGAAGAAGATGTTGAAAAGAATCATTCAAGGAACGTGTTCTTTAAGCATGTTGGCATGATTATTACTTGCCCTTCTTCTATCACAGATGTCCGCCATAAAGGTGTAGACGATAAATTTATCAACCTTACATATAAAACAGGCGACGCTTTTATTCAAAATAAGAATATTACTCAAGATTCTAAAGTTGCTAGTATTGTTCTTGATCTTATGACATCGGGTTACTTCCCTAACGTTATTCCTTACGATGAAATAGCACAGTATTGGTCTGACGCTTCTGCTTACAATGGTGTAGGTCTTTCTGCTATGTCTCAATCTTCTATCGAATTGATTGTGTCTGAGCTTTGTCGAGATCCTAAAAATCTTGCAAGATCATTTAGACATAAAATTGCCGAAGATCCACACACTGATCGTATGAAATGGAAGATGATCAATATTAAATTGCTGCCTAGATATAGTTCGGTATTTTCTTCTATTACTTCAGGAGATGCAAGAAACAATATCATTTCTATTGTATCTCGAATTCGTAATGGTGAACAACAGGTCGATTCACCAGTAGAAGATGCTATTTTATAAAAGAAGAGGTTTGACCAATGGAAATCGAATATGTACAACTTGAATATTCAGACGAACAAAAAGAAAACTTCCCTTCCGAAATGGAAGGGAATCCTGTACTGATATCGTTAGATTCTATGAGAATTAATGGAACTCATGGAAAACATTATGGTTCTGAGGAAAATGCTATAAAAGATTATCTGCTAAGACAATTTAAATCTAAACAGTTAGGCATATACTACAATTGGTTCATTGACAGGGACGGTAGACTTTATCATATTACTCCAGATAATAAGGCAGGACATTCTTGTGTCTTTGCTTTGTATTCTACTAGGATGAGTAAAGCTCTTCCTAGTATCTGTCCGCAACATAAAGTGGATGTAACTGATTTGTCAAATATTCCTGACAAAAAAATTATAAGTATTTGCACTGAACTTTCAGAGAATCCAGAAGATAAACCTATAACAACTGACCAAGAGTTCACATTAAAAACTTTGATTTCTTACTACATTAAAAACGCAGGCATTAAGCCTAAAGACGTTCTATGTAGATCAAACCTCACAAGACGTGACATTGAGAAAGAAATACTAGGTCATAAAGCATACAATAACAACATTACCGAGTTGGTTTTGATGACATCGTATGCTTTGATGATCTCTAGAAAAGAACCTGAAATTACGCTCAAACATGAACGTGATATCAAGATTTAGCAGTATACTGTTTTACCAGTTGGTTTATGTAAGAATACAGGGGCTTTGGCTCCTGTGTTTTTCATATATTCTCCAACGTAGACATAGTCAGGATTTATTACTACTTGGATATTCAAAGAAATAATTGCATTCTGTGTAGCTAATAATCTTTTGCGATCAAAGAGAAGAACTGCATCGGACGATTTCTGAAATGCAGTTTGTGTTGGATAATAAGACCTGTTTTTAAGCAGAACGGCTTCTGTCATTTGAATTACATCTGTTGTATGTACTATATCACACAATTGTGTATTAAGTTCATCTCTTCTGCGATGCTCTTTTTGCTTTTCCAGAGCTTCGGCTATATTTGAAATAGCTACACTGATTTTTCTTTGGTATCTTATAGTAGAAGCAGGAATAGTATTGTTTAAATAGTTGCCTTCTCCTGCGTTATAACAATAACATGCATCATTACCGTACAATTTATACAGAGCTTTATAAAACTTAATACACATTATCATACAATACTCCATCTCATCTGACTTATCATAATTGAAATTGTCAGACTTCTTTGGAGCAAATTTCCACAAGAACAAATCATTTTTTCTATTGGCACTGTTTAATTGTAAGTATCCAATATCATAAGTTCCGTTCTTGTTTTTGTCAGAAACAATTGCTGTCCATTCAGATTCTACTAATCCTAGTGATAAAATGTGAATTCGCATATTAATTGTCTCTTCTAAGGTACCCATTTCAGTATAATGATTAAACGTATCGAGATATTCTTCAGGTACCATCTCCTCTGCAATCTTCTGCAGGTCATGCTCAACATAATCGTAATTATCGTCGAACTTATATGTTTTAAACGACCAGTCGATTTCATCTACCGCAACTACCCTTGGGTCTGTTTTTCTGTAAATATCTTTTATTGCTTCTTCTTTAGAAAAACAGCTGCCGTTAAAACTTGATGATGCGAATACTGACATTACAGAAAGTATTGTCATCATAACCACAGAAATATAGTGTTTCATAACACTAATCCTCCTTTCAAATAACTTTTTAGTTTAAGAGTCATAAAAATGTACTATATTATCTCATTTTTTATTTGGATTAAAAATAATGTCGGGACTAATTGTCCCGACATTACTTAAAGATTGTATAAACTGATCTTATTTCAATCCAAGAACTACTGAATTAAAGATTTTATTAAATCTCTCAGAAGCTTGATTGTAAAGATTAAGTTCAAGTGTTTCTTTGATATTAGCGTGTATAGATTCTACACTATGCTGTGTGAGATTAGCTTGGTCAATTGTATCTGTTGTGCTGTTAGCCACGATATTTCCTTCTGAATCGGTATCCGCATTTTCGATCACGCCGTTTCCATTTTCATCGATAGTGATATGATCTTTTTCAGCAGTAGCCTCATTAGTAATCTCAAGAGAAGTGACCCCACTACAAACTCCTGCAAGTGAAGAGTAAACAGCGTTACTAGCCATAGCGTCAGCACCTTCAAAACCAAGTTCAGAAAGAATCTGGAGGTTTTCTATTGCCTGATTTACAGACTCTAGAGAAGCAAATGAACGATGTGAATTGTAATTCATACGTTCTATTCCTTCAAGAATCATTCTGTTTTTAGGAAACAATTCCTGATCGTTTGAAGAATTTAATCTCATATCGTGAACTCTAAACGAGCTTTCACAATCGTTGAGAGTGAAATCGTTTTCAAAGCAATAACCAAAACTTCTAATATCTGAGAACAATGGCATATCGAACACGACATCGAAATTGTGTTTATCGAGATAGTAGCTATCCTCAGTGTCTACTCTCCTAACAACGTTGTTGAGTGTTTCGGCTGTGAACATTTTACCATAGATGATGTTCCAATTAAAATCGTCTGATTCACGTTTCCAATTGAAGTTGTTTACTGGTGTAAAGTACATAGCAGCTTCGTTAAGCACAGCATATACATTTTTAGAGATAGTATCAAGTTTATAGCTATCTCTTTCGAAAGTATTAAGATACTTGTACTGATCTTTCATTCCATTGAGAATACCATAGAATATCTCAGCAAACAAATCTTTCAATGGACGGCCTGTTGTAGGTTCAGTAACATTTTTTGCTTTATCGAGAGAAGCAATCATCTTAACCATGAGCAACAAGTATGCTCCGCGAAGAACAAACTTAGAAAGCTGATTAACTGCGATAGAACCTAAACCGAGAGTATTGTAATTCTCAGCGAATACAGTAATAAGTGTGTCTTCAATCTTTTTACCAGAAATTGCTTCTTTTACCATAGCAGCAGCTTCTTCGTCTTTTATACGACTAACTGCTACCTCAATATTCTTCACGCTTTGGTATGGCTTTCCGACGTGATAATCTATTTGCTGGGTAAGGTTGTATGTTCTGTATCTAGCTTTAACGTAAGCAAGAATCATACGACCTTCAAGCCAAAGAATATTTCCTGTTAAAGTTAAAGAATCATTCTCGAGACCAAAAGCAGCAGCTCTTTCTTTTGATTCTGCTGTTCTGAAATAATCATTGCCTCTAGCGAGAGTAGGATCAAGAACAGCATTTATTACAGAAGCCCACACTGAATATTGCATGCGGATGTTTCTGTATATCATGATTTTCTTAAGCTTTAAAAGTTCGTCATTATAGGTAGGGTTAGATTCCATTTCTGGAGTTCCAGCATTGTTGCGCTCTGGAGCAATATCATTAGCCTTACCGTAAACATCGTGCCCACTAGCAATAGTTATTGGAGCTTTAGTCGGATAATGTATCTCATCGAAAGAAGTTACACTGTCTTTTACAAAAGAAGTATACATCCATTGATAGATGTCGTTCTTGGCACCAACAAGTTTAGATGCGAATACAAAGTATGTTGTGATAGCCGAACTATACAGCATATTAGTTACTTTTTCTACAATTTCTGTAGATTTATTAGCATCTTTAGCAGCAGCTGAAAGCTCTACGAGTTTTGAAACGTTTCTAGTAGGATCACTGTCGCCTTTATCTGCTTTGTCTGAAAGATCAGTAGTGATACCAGTAGCAATCATTTTAAAGAATCTGTTAAACAGACCTTTAAGATCGACTACCATAGATGATTCAAGATAGTCGAGTACTGTTTTTACACCATTAAATCCCTCAAGGGTTTTGTTCGGATTAAAGAAAGGATCATAATCCTTTATGCTTTCTTTGCAATGCTCAACATGACGAACACCTACACCAATTTCAAAATTAAGAGGAATAGGATCTGTATCTTCTGGTCGTCTGTCGATATCGCCATCATATGATGATGTAGCAGCGAATGGTGTAATAGCAGTTTTGATCTCTGTAACTGGAGCGAAAATATCAGGACCATTTACTGTATAAAACTCTTCATCTCTAGAAATCTTTTCCTGAGGATCAAAGGTTTGAGAGATTTCACACAATTCACAAAGCCTAGTTTCAAGAACTCTAGAGTTACCAAAAAGATGAGTATACACTCTCATAAAGTCTTTGTCTTGAATTAGCTGTTTTGCTGCTTTATCAGCAGAGTATGGAGTTTCGTCTTTCTGTGCTCCAGCCATGAGTTCAGTAGACAATTCATCCAAACACATTGAGAAGGCGCTGTAAGTTTTTCTTACAAAAAGTGGTACATGATTCTTAATGAATATTACCGATTTTTCATACTGATTTTTGTTAATCATTATTTTCTCCATGATTGAATACAATCATCAATGTATTTTACAAAGTTTACTGCGTTTTCATAAAGATACATCTTCATGACCAAATCGTTAGCATTTATATAATGCATAGAATTAACCACAGTCATTAAATCTATACATGTCCAAGACGCAATACTAAGAGCAAGCATAGCTATATTGTAATCAGCAGGTTGCTGCATTTTACCAAAAAGATCAATTGCTTTAAGAGTATAAGTTGCAAGGGTTCCAGTGATATTAGCTGCTCTAGTTGTAGCATCAATAAGTTTAACTATAGTTTCATCCACTCCAGATTTGAAATCTTTAGTATATTCATTGAACTTATTAATTTGATCATAGAACTCTCCAATAGTCATATCTTCAACTACAGAGAACAGTGATTTCTTTTGTTTATTCATCAAAGAATCCATACTAATATTATTGTATTTAGACTGGATGCCTTCGATGATTTTATTTACGCCTTTAGGACTATAAATCGTAGTAAATACAGTTTTCTCTTTCGCTTTCTCAGTTTCCGACTTGTAAGTTTCATGTTGTTTTACAAATTCCAATAACTCGCGTTTTGTGATGCCTGAATAATCATTACTGACCTTTGAATCTTTCTTAACTGCAAAATTTATTACGTCAAATTTATAATTTTGAGTAACAATAGTGAAATAATCGTTATCGTCTGTAAAACTAGAAGACACTAATTTAGAATACATAGTCAGAATTTCACGAGTTTTAGAAGCTATTTTATCGAGAGTATCATTCTTCTTTGAAGCAGAAAGACCGTCTTTATTTTCCTCAAATAATTTTTTGAAGGTTTTTATCATGTCATCTACACTTAAAGCTAACTTGCTGCAAATGTCTGAAATGAGAATATAACGCGAAATATATCGTTTAAAATATTCTCTAGAGTCGTCTTTATCTTTAGCAAATGCGTTAATTGCGTCTCTAAGATAGTCTTTTAATGAACCAAAACTGACGTCTACTATCTTTTCACCTACAGTTTGCTCAATGGCAGCTTTAACGTAAGTATCTTTGTATTCAGAATAGTTGCTTGGAATAGAAACTTTAGGAAGGTCTTTAGTAAAACCTTTCTTAGCAACATCTTTTACGTTTTTACTCAATTTAACAGACATAGCACAAACTGGTATTACCTGATTCTTAAGCATAAGTTTCATAACCGGTATTGTTCCAAAACCAGCTTCTGAGGCCAAAGATTCAGTAGATTTTTCAACCATGTCATTGTCTTTAGTAATTAAAAACCTACCTAATGAAGTACCATTAGAGTCTATTTCGTTTTCAGCGTTACCGTCTTTTAGCAGTTCTTCTTTTAAACGAGAATAGAATTGTGCAATTATATCTCTTTTGGCTTGAAGATCAGTAGTTCCATTGTATAAACATCGGTCTTTACCATCTTTATATCGAGTAATAGAGGAATTTATTTGATTAGAAACTGCATCAAAAGGCAGTTCCTGTGAAATCTTGTTATGAGCAATATCCATATAATTACTCCATTTTATCGTAAGTCATATTGATGTTTTTCCTTTATAAGAAAAAGAAAAAGAGGCCACCGAAGCGGCCTCTTGGGAGGTTAATATGACTAAAGCTTCATTGTGTCACCTATTGTATAGGTTTCAACGTCGCCATAGATCTTTTCTTTTCTCTCGACTTTTGGAGCCTGCTTAGCGGCAGGCTTCTCATCTTCTTTCTTTTTAGGTTCTGCTTTAGCATGCTCCTCAACAGTTTTTGGTCTACGATTGCGTCCAACTTCACGTTCAACTTCATCGTTTTTCCAAGAACCGTTGTATTTTGTTACCACGAATCTGAAGGTAACACTTGTCAGTTCTCCTGCACTGTTCTCGCCTATGCGTTCAATGCAGAATCGACGTTCACACATTGCATCTGCCCAAGCACTGTAGAGTGCATCGTCGATGTTTTTTGCTGTAAGCATATGTCTAAGATATTCGAAACAGCGATCAAGTTCTTTGTTTCCAACGTCTTTAACATCAGACATTCTGACTGTCACGTACTTGATGTAGACCTGATCTTTTCCATTTTTCAAGTCTACAACGACCTTCTTAACAGACGCCTTATACCAAGGGCAAAGCTTCGTGACCACTTTGACAACATGAGCGACCTTATTTTTCATGTTCCCATATTGTTCGAGACCTTCTAGCCCTTCTTTAGGTTTGAGGACCTGAGTGTCACCGATCTCACTGTAGAGAAGCTCATTAAACTGAATTCCCATCTTTACTTCAGTGTTTGCCATGTATATCTCCTTGGTATCTCTAGAAGATATCGATTTATAGTTTTTTCTTCTAGTACCAATAATAAAATATACAATCGTATATTGAGGTTAATTGAACTCACTACACCCACCAGTACACTTACCAGCATAACATATTTTAGAGCAATTAGACGAACATGTATCTCTATTACATAGAGCTGAGCAGTTATCACCACAATTACTTCCCCATTCTGCACAATATCTTTGCGATGTCTGATAATTCGTATTTCCGCATCCAGATGTACACTGATACTTTATGCAACCACTAAATATACATCCATTCCAACAATTACGTTCACAACTTCCTGATAAAAAAAAGACCAGCCACGATGGCTGGTCTTAGATTACATATCTTTGGCAGTTTTGATAATTTCTTCTCTGAGGATTTGTTTTGGATAAGTTACAACTGCAGGGATCTCTCTTTTAATAATGTGTTTTAAAGGATGAGCTTTATAATCCTCATATGCACTACGCAAATTGTTTTCATCGACGTCTTTTACGTTGTTCAATCCGAGTTCTTCAAATCCATTATCCATAATAAACCTCCTTTCTCATATTCTACAAATATAATATAGAAGTAATCGCATTGTTTAAACGAATTTTATATTATCAGTAGAATATTTACTTAAATCTTGTTTAAGAAGCTCATATACTTTTTCATAATCAACAAAATCTTTAAATTCGAGCTTTCTAGAAATTTTAATAGGCTTATCACTTTCAATGTATACACAATTGTCTTTTATATTTGTACCACCAGTGACAAGTTTATTTGTAATTTTCTGCATGGAACCATTATGCTCCGGATCAGCATATATAGCTGCGTCTGATATAGCATTTGGGTCTATTTCATAAACATGCATTCCAGATAAACCATACATATCAAAGAATGTTTTGATATTGTCAGAAGTAACTTGTTTCATAGTGAGATCATTCAGATTAGGCGATACCATTTTAACGTATTTAGCCATAGCTTCATTTGTTAATGGAATACCATTCTTAATAACCGGATATTTAGCAGCATATACTCTAAACTTGTTGCCAAAAGTTGCTATAGCCTGACTATATCTGCCGGCTCCAACCATTCCGTTGGCAGCTGCAGAAGTCGTAGTAATTTCATTCAAATCTGCATTAGAAGAGTGATACAACTTACTACTTCCGATATCGATTCGTTTTCTGTTATCTATAGCTATACGACCTTGCATCGTGATGCTATCAGAATCGTGCTCGATGTTGAATTCGTACGCAGTGAATGCAGTATCTTTGGTAATCTTTCCAACTATACTCTTAACCTGATTGCTCTTTGAACTGAAAATTTGTATAGCAGTAGTATAAGCTTTACTCAATTCAGGATATTTCCAAGTTTCAGTTTTACCATTGTTAGTATAATTCTTAATCAAATCCACGCTTTCGATAAGAGCTTTTAACTCTTCAGGAGAGAATTGGTTTTTACTCAACGTACTCTTTTTAATATTGATAGTATAACTGTCGTTCGAAAATCGTTGTATTTTGAATGAATCAGACATATTTCTTTCCACTATATTGCTATCTATGTTTAGATATAATCTAGATTCAGTTTCAACCAATCGAGTTATTTCCATCAATATTCTTACATATGCGCTTGTGTAACTTGTAACGAGAGAAGCAAACAGATTCATTACTTTATAAGCTTTTTGAGCCGATTCGTTTTCTGGTCTGCTACCTGATTGGAATTCGCTTATAAATTCGTCTATGTGCTTTCCTAAGTCCGTTCCAACAGTTGTTATGGTTTCAAGCGATTCAAGATTTTTGAATGCTTTAGCAAATTCTATGAATCTGCGTTTGATATTATTGTCTGAAACATCGCTGTCGAATAGTTCTTTTTTAAACTTTTGAACATCTGATATCACATTTGAATTAACGTCATTACCAGGTTTCATTGCACTTTCTAGCGATGTTTGTAATTTATTAGCAGATTCTCTGAACTTAGACGGTTCCATAAAGACAGGAATACATTTTATATTCTGAAGAACAGCATATTGTTTATAGTCAGATATATCTATAACAGCACTAGTAGTTTTATGCGAAAAATCTTCATAAACGATCTTTAAAAGATTAGATGAAGGAGCTACAGGCTCCATTTTGTTTTCGTGTCTTTTATTATAGTCGTCTATTATTTTATTTTTCTGTTTTATATCTTCATAAGTGACATTGTCTGAAAGCTCGATATTTTTGATCTTAGATCGATGGAAAATTCGGTCTATAAGCTTTCTAATAAACCCAACAAGAGCTTTAAATTTTGCAACAATCCAATCTTTGAGTTCTTTAAATTTCTTGATAATAGCAGCTATAAGACCATTAGACTTTACATCGTTGCCAAATCCTTCACAGGATTTTTCTAAAGCTTCTTTCGATATGACACCACAGCTTTCTATACTTCTACCTAAATCCAAACCGCCGTCTAGACTATAAGCATTTATATTTTCGGTAGTTTGAATTTCTCTACCATTGATTTTAATCTTAAGATTATTCATTTTTATATCCTTTATCGGGTAAAAGCATAATAGTTTCGCCTCCCTTCATGATAACGAGGGAAGACGAAAGCGTATTATTGCTTATTTGCTAATTGGCCGAAACATGGTCAAGGAAAATTCTGTTTAGATATACGAAAGGAAGGTGAATGTTATAAACACCGTATGCTTCTTTGAATAATGGAGCAATATCTGTTTCATTATATCCAGCTACACCATAAGCTAATGTAGGCACAATATAATGCATAGTAGGATTAGCTTTAGCATGTTCTACTAACTTTTTTACTTCTTCACGTAATTCCTTTAAAGACAATGGTCTATTACTACCAGGCATTCGTGTTTTAAAAGAATAAAGATTCCCATCTTTAATTGCCAATTGATTAGCTATTTTTTCCGAGCATTCTCCAGGAGCAAAAACATAGCATTCATCTGTATCGATAGATTCTATTGTTCCAGAGTTTGGACAACCGTAACTTCCAAAATCCACAAAACAATGATAATTTGTCTTAATCATAGTTATCTATTTAACCTCCAAAGAGACGTAAGATTTATTTTGCATACATAGAGAGACCAAAATTGGTGTCACTAAGTCTATCCATACATTTCCTGATAACAAAAGCAAGCATAGGAAATAGATAAAATTCGTTCTGATCTCTAAGTCCGATTTCAGAGAATTGATCAAAATATTCACTAAGCATAAGAAGTCTACTAAGAATAGCATCTTCTTTCTTGTTAACATAAAGTCCAATAGTTTCACAAATCAAATCAACAATAGAAGAATATGTATTAAGTGTAACATCTTTAATGCTTCTATCGGAACATCCTTCCCAGAATATATATTTAATCAATTTCTTAGGATACATGTCTAGACAACTATCGAGATGGGCAGGTGCAGGTTCAAGACTAACCAATCCATACACATTATAAGCACTAGCCACAGTAAGTCTAGTTATAGGACTAGGGTTGATGTATTTGAAATCGAATCTTGAAGTGTTTTGATGCTCGATAGCATACCAAATTGTTCTAGAATACCAACGTTCAAGGTCTTGCATAAGCTTAGAAACATAGTAAGTTCTTCTATCTACATTTCTAAACAATTCAGTTCTAGTAACAAACTCGACAAGCATTCGATCATACATTTTAGAACCATACCAAACGTCTGTATTGTTTAGCTTAGGAGGTTCTGAAACCTTACTGTCGGCATATAAACTTACATAAGGTTTAGTCATTGTCCTTGATTCAAGAAGCGTTGCACCTGATTCATCTTTAATAGTAGCACAATCATAAGTAAGAATGTAAGAATTCTTATCTTTGTCGTAGAAACATTCATTATAAACGCTGGCAATATGCGCATACATTTTTTCAAGAGTTTCAAGAGCAGTATATTCGTCTTCTTTAAAAAGTGTTCTGAATTCTGTTCCTACGTGAGCATAAATGAACTGGTATGTAGAGACTACATTCTTCTCAATTTCATTTATAATTGTAGTATTGTTGGCGTTTTCTTCAACTAGCTGATATTGAATTTCGTATGCGCTATCAGTTTCAATAGAAGATTTAGTTACATCAGTGACCCTATAAAGATTTCTTTTATTAAGAGTCATCATCAAGAAATGGTCGCCAACAATAGGTTTAATTGTTTTTGGAAGTATCTTAGCAGATCCTTCACCCATCAAAGAATTTTTATTTTCATCTTTCTCAAGAGTGACATTAAGAGCATCCTGACAAAGAATAACAAAGTCTTTGATTTTATTATATGCTTCTTTATTTACTGTAACAGAAGATACGTTTCCGGTATTTGTAATATAGTCGTTTCTATTTGAAACATCGTGAGCATAATAAATTACTGTTGTAGTAATACTAGTTAATCGAGAAATAGGAGTGTTTTTAGTATCAATCTTATCCTGAATTACAGCATTACCTATTCGTTGCTCTATTTCGTGAGGACTAACAATACTTGTTCCTTCACCGTGTCTAATATTTGTATTGTTACGAGAATTAGAACTAGTATTTCCGGTTTTGAAATATGCCATAGCTTTTATCCTCTTATAATTCTAATTTAAATTCATTTAAATGTCGAATCTTTATAAATTCAGGAAGTTGTAGTGATAATGACTGTACTGTTTTAACACTATGTAGTAAATCTTGTATTGGTACATGTCACAGTGTAGGATGCAGCAATCAATGCAGTAATTGTCATTCGGTTTGTAGTTTTAATTCAGGAATGTGGTGTGGTACTGCCAACATATGTCATGCAAGTTGTGGAGTTCAATGCTGGTCTACTGGCGGTGCTACTAATGGAGGTGGAGGAATTAGTGGTGGGTGTAGTGGTTCCGGTGTATCTGGAGCGTGCGGAGGAGGTTGTTCTGGCGCATGTTCTTCCGGTACTTCTGGCTCTGCCTCTTGCTCTGGCGGTTGTTCATCTGGATCTGGCTCTGCTGT
>Ga0326513_10002696_pt1 | contig 13039 bp, 9 predicted proteins | sample 2_2465_0518_D_FD_203654 | JGI IMG/M metagenome (GOLD analysis project Ga0326513, IMG submission 203654) | Bovine rumen microbial communities from UC Davis, California, United States - 2_2465_0518 | ecosystem: Host-associated > Mammals > Digestive system > Stomach > Rumen | place: USA: California...
ACAGACCTGCCACGCGATGAGTATGAGGATGTATCGTTCTATGGAGATGACATTGAAGGCGTTGAAAGCAGCAGCGAGAGCAAAAGCAGCACTGTGGGAAGCGAAAGCGAAGGCCATACTACAGGCGGCAGCACCGCTCCAAATAACGGCGATGACTTTGAGATTGTAGAGTGATATGACGGACAGTGAGCAGCTATATATGGACGAGGAACCGCAGTTCCTGACGGAAAGCGACGAGCTTACCGGTGAAACGGCATCGGAATACGAGCACTTCCGCTGTGTCGTAGATGCGGGACAGGTGCCCGTGCGCATTGACAAATACCTCTCCGAGCGCATGGTCCACTCCTCACGCAACCGCATTCAGACGGCGGCAGAGGCAGGATGCATCCGCGTAAACGACCGCCCGGTGAAGAGCAACTACAAGGTTCGGCCCGGTGACATCATTACCCTGATGCTCAGCATGCCCAAGCATGACAGCACAATCTACCCTGAAGACATACCGTTGGATATAGTCTATGAGGACGAAGAGCTTATGGTAGTCAACAAACCGGCAGGCATGGTGGTTCATCCCGGAGCAGGGAACTTCCACGGAACCCTCATCAACGCCGTGGCGTGGCACATGAAGGACGTGCCGACGTTTGACCCTAACTCGCCGGAGGTGGGTCTGGTACACCGCATAGACAAAGACACCAGCGGGCTGCTCGTGGTGGCAAAGACTCCCGAGGCAAAGACAAACCTGGGCAAACAGTTCTTCGTTCACGACACACACCGCTCCTATCACTGCCTGGTATGGGGTCATTTCACGGAAGACGAGGGGCGCATTGAGGGCAACATCACCCGCGATCCAAAGGACCGGCTGCGCATGACGGTCATGCCGCCGGACTCCGGCATAGGCAAAGAGGCCGTCACCCACTGGCGTGTGATAGAGAAATTCGGATATGTCACACTCGTGGAGTGCATCCTCGAGACCGGGCGCACCCACCAGATACGTGCTCACATGAAGCACATCGGGCACCCTCTCTTCGGCGATGAGACCTACGGCGGCACCGAGATACTGCGTGGCGAGCGCAGCTCAAAGTACAAAGCCTTCATCAGCAACTGCTTCAAGACATGCCCCCGGCAGGCTCTGCACGCTAAGACATTGGGCTTCGTACACCCCACGACAGGGCAGCAGATGGACTTCACAAGCGAGTGGCCCGAGGACTTCAGGCAACTGATAGAGAAGTGGGAAGCCTATGTAGGCGGCACCACCCGCAACACGATAGAGTAACAACAACAAAACTAACAATGAAAAGAATAGCAATAATCTGCGGAGGAGACTCCTCCGAGCATGACGTCTCACTACGTTCTGGCGCCGGCATCTATTCGTTCTTCCACAAAGAGCAGTACGACTGCTATGTAGTAGATCTGAAAAAGGGCGACTGGCATGTTAATCTGCCAGACGGTAATACCGCCGACATCGACAAGAATGACTTCTCTTTCACCGTCAATGGCGAAAAGAAGACATTCGACTATGCCTACATAACTATCCACGGCACACCTGGTGAGACAGGACAGTTGCAGGGCTATTTCGACCTTATAGGCCTCCCCTACTCCACCAGCAGCGTGCTCGTAGAGGCTCTGACCTTCGACAAATTCGCCCTTAATAACTACCTCCGTTCCTTCGGCATCAGCGTTGCAGACAGCATCTTGGTGCGCAAAGGCGACGAAAGCAGCATTACCGACGAGAGCATACAGCAGACCGTCGGCTATCCATGCTTCGTGAAACCTGCGGCTGACGGCAGCAGTTTCGGTGTCAGCAAGGTAAAGAGTTTCGCTGATATGCCAAAGGCACTCGAGCTGGCTTTCGGTGAGAGCAGCACGGTAATGATTGAGGCATTCCTTGACGGCACAGAGGTAACGCAGGGCATATACAAGACAAAAGAGAAGTCCGTGGTCTTCCCCGCCACCGAGGTAGTCACCCAGAACGAGTTCTTCGACTATGACGCCAAGTACAACGGTCAGGTGGAAGAGATTACTCCGGCACGCCTTTCAGCTGACGTGGCATCACGTCTTGCGAAGATTACGAGTGCCATCTACGACATCCTGCACGCCAACGGCATCATCCGCGTAGATTATATCATCAGCAAGACAGCCGATGGCACCGACAAGATCAACGTCCTTGAAATCAACACCACTCCTGGCATGACAGCGACTTCCTTCATCCCACAGCAGGTAAAGGCAGCGGGACTGAGCATGGGCGACGTGCTGGCAGACATCGTAGAGAACCAGATAGGATAGCAAAGAGGCGAAAAGAAACAGGGAGAGACTGCAGAGACAGAATAAAAACTACTCACAAACCCAAGACTATAAGAAATTATGAAAATCCCTTACAAAATCTACCTCGCCGAGAATGAGGTACCAACACAGTGGTATAACGTGCGCGCAGACATGAAGACAAAGCCCGCACCACTGCTCAACCCAGGCACGGGAAAGCCTCTGACACTTGAAGAGATGCAGCCAATCTTCTGCACCGAACTCATAAAGCAGGAACTTGACAACGACACAAAGTGGATTGACATCCCCGAAGAGGTGCTCAACTTCTACCGTATGTTCCGCCCCAGTCCGCTGGTTCACGCAGAATTCCTGGAGAAGGCGCTTGACACTCCTGCAAAGATATTCTACAAGTTTGAGGGCAACAACACTTCCGGTTCCCACAAACTCAACTCTGCCATCGCACAGGCATACTACGCCAAGGCTCAGGGCCTGAAGGGTGTCACCACCGAGACCGGCGCCGGACAGTGGGGTACAGCCCTCTCCATGGCATGTCAATACTTCGGAATAGACTGCAAGGTATTTATGGTAAAGGTCTCCTACGAGCAGAAGCCATTCCGTCGCGAGGTCATCAACACCTACGGAGCCAGCATCATTCCATCACCAAGCGACACCACTAACGTAGGTCGCAAGATACTTGCTGAGCACCCCGGCACCACCGGCTCCCTCGGTTGCGCCATCTCAGAGGCCGTAGAGGTAGCTACCTCAACAGAGGGCTATCGCTACGTACTGGGCTCAGTGCTCAATCAGGTGCTACTGCACCAGACTGTGATAGGTCTTGAGACGCAGACTGCGCTGAAGAAGTTTGGCATCAAACCCGACATCCTCATCGGCTGTACCGGCGGCGGTTCCAACCTCGGTGGCTTCGTGTCACCATTCATGGGCGAGATGCTTCGCGGTGAGGCTGACTATAAGATTATCGGTGTGGAGCCGGCTTCCTGCCCGTCATTCACCCGTGGTAAGTACGCCTACGACTTCTGCGACACCGGTATGATTTGCCCACTTGCCAAGATGTACACCCTGGGCAGCCAGTTCATCCCAAGTGCCAACCACGCAGGCGGTCTGCGCTTCCACGGCATGAGCCCTATCCTCTCTGAGCTTTATGATGAGGGTCTGATGGAAGCACGCGCATACGAACAGACCAGCGTCTTCAGCGCAGCCGTACAGTTTGCACGCGCAGAAGGCATCCTGCCTGCTCCAGAGTCATCACACGCCATCCGCTGCGCCATTGACGAGGCCCTGAAGTGCAAGGAGACTGGTGAGGAGAAGACTATCGTCTTCAACCTCTCAGGCACAGGTTACTTCGATCTCTATGCCTACAAGAACTTCAACGAGGGCACAATGAACGACTACATTCCTACCGACGAGGAGATTGCAGCAGCACTCGCTAAGCTGCCACAAGTAAAAGCATAAGCATGAAATAAGACAAGAAGGTTGAAGAGCGTAAGCCTTATGCTCTTCAACCTTTTTTGTTTCAGACAACCATCATCTCTCATCCAACAACCAAATACAGCATGGATATTAACGAGTTTGACGAAATACGACCGTATAACGAAGACGAGATACCTGTAGTCTTTGAGGAGCTTCTCGCTGACCGCCAGTTCAATCTTGTCATGCGAAGCTTTGTTCCCGTACTGCCCAAGCGCCTGCTTCACAGCCTGCTGCGGCGTCGTTTCAAGGGTGTGAAGACCGCCCAGGACTTCCAGATACGCTTCATGAAGCCCGTAGTGCAGCTCTCCGTATGGCGTTGCACCAACGGTCTCACCTTCGGTTTCCCCCGCGAGATGGACAAGGCACGCTGTCATCTCTTTGTCTCCAACCATCGCGACATAGTGCTCGACTCCGCCTACCTTGACCTCCTGCTCTATCAGAACGGCTTTGACCGCACCTGCGAGATAGGCATCGGAGACAACCTGCTCATCTATCCGTGGATAAAAAAGCTCGTTCGCCTCAACAAGGCATTCACCGTTCGGCGCGGCCTGACGGCCCACGAGATGATGCGTTCATCGCTCCTGATGAGCCAATACATCCACTATGCCGTCAACGAGAAGAACGAGAACGTGTGGATAGCACAGCGCGAAGGCCGTGCCAAGGACAGCGATGACCGCACCCAGGACTCCGTGCTCAAGATGTTTGCCATGGGTTATGAGGGCGGTACAGCCGGTATGTCGGAGGGTGAAAAGGTCATTGCGGCACTGAAACACCTGCACATAGCACCGTTAGCCATCTCCTATGAGCATGACCCGTGCGACTATCTGAAGGCTGAGGAGTTCCAATACAAACGCGATGTTGCAGGCTGGAAGAAGTCCAAGCAGGATGACCTGAACAATATGAAGGTCGGCATACTGGGCAAGAAAGGCCGCGTGCACTATGAAATTGCGCCGTGCATCGACTCATGGCTCGACACACTTGACACCACACTGCCCAAGAAAGAAGTGTTCCGCCTTGTAGCAGAGCACATAGACCGCGAGATACATTCACGCTATCGCCTGTTCCCCTGCAACTGGATAGCGATGGACGAGCTTGACGGCACCGACAACAGCAGCCATTACACTGCCTCTGACAAGAAAGCCTTTGAGAAATACATTCAGTCCAGACTCGCCTTAGTCAACGTCCCCAATCCGGACAAAGCCTTCCTTCGCGAGCGTTTGCTGACGATGTATGCTAACCCATGCCGCAACCGCTGCAGGGCTGAAAGCGGAAAGTAGTGTCTCAACTGCTGCATAATCCTTTGCCACATATCATACAATACTACGAATCACACGAATTGCAAATGAGCGTGAAGCACCATTCAAATAGATTATGAACCTATTCGAATGACCATTAAGAGCAACTCGTGTAATTCGTAGTATTTCGTTTTTTGCCTGTGTTGTTACCTCCTTAGAAGTTCAATTCACATCCAACGCCAAAGACATTGTTGCTTCTGGTGAATGTGTTTTGTATTCCGTCACTGCTCATTGCAGTGGTATAGTCGCTGTAATTGGTGCGGAAGTAAGCCGCCTGAAGCGCCACCTTCTCATTGAGTTTATACTTTGCTCCGACGCCGACGCTCCATGAATTTACGACGTATGATAGGTCGCGCATGAACTCATCGGTATTGCCGTAGCGCGTCACCTGAATTCCGGCGCTGACGGTGAGCTTCTTTATCGGGTCCCACTCCACGCCGCCGAGGTATTCGTTGGTGCCACCCGAGAGTTGCTTCTGACGGTCGCCGTACTTCTTGGCGTGCGTGTCATAGAAATGATGGTATCCACCCATGATGCGCACCTCATCTATCGGTGACCACTGTACGCCGAAGGCTAACAGCGAAGGCTGGTCCTCACGGATGCTCGTACCGTCAACGAACTGGTTCACTGCCTCTATCTGCATGGCCTGCTTCACGGTAGATTTGTTCTCCATCGACATTCTGGTGCGGAACTCATACTTTACCGCGAAGTTGAACTGTCCGTACTTGAAGTCGGCTCCGATGATTGGCGCAAGTCCAAAACCCGTCTGGTCTGACTGCAGGTTCACCCCGTTATAGTAAGATGTCAAGGCCTCTGCCTTCTCTGACAGTGTTGCCGCTGCGCCCTCTATGCGCTGCTGTGCCGCGTCGAGTTGCTGATAGGTCTCATTGCCAGCTGCCATCTGCACCGCAAGATTCTGCACCTGCTCTGCCGGCAACTGTGGGTTGGCGCTGCTGATAGCATTGCTGTAGGCGCCTATTATCTGTGCCTTGCCCGCCGTGACACTCTCTGATGCCCGTACCATGCCGCCGCTCACCTGGTCGAAATAGCCCTGCAGGGTGTAGTCAGCATCCTGACACTTTACCTTGATGTTGTCTATTCGAGCCTTGTAGGAGGCCGTTCCATAGAGGAAACGCAGACCGCCATAGACGGAGAGATTGTCCGTAATCCTGTATGCCGCACCAACGGTGAAACCGAAGTAATACTGGTTGCCCTGCATGTATCCGTCACAGTCATATCCTGTCACCACCGGTATGCTGACACCCAGTGGGCTGAACTGGCTGTTGAGCGATGCCGAGGTGCCGACCAGCTGTGCCGCTATCGAGCCTACGGCGCCCTCAAAGGAGCCCAGACCGTTGGCGAATTCACATTTGCCACCGCCGCCAGTCACGGACATTCCGAACTGCAATGACCACTTGCCGAAGTTATATGACCCGAGCACCGACGGAATGAACGGCGCGTGAGAGATGCCCTCATAGGTCTTCTTCGTCAGTCCGTTATTGCGAGCCCCCAGCGCGAAGGTGGGGTTGGTCGTGTCTATTGTTCGCGTCTGCCAGGCTGCTTGCCAGTTGACTGACAGATGAAGTCCTTCGGGCAGGAATGCCACACCGGCGGGGTTGCTGTACACACCGTCAATCCCTATGGCCGCATCGCGAGCCGGATTGCGAAGGAAATCAATACTCTGATTAGTATTTGTCAACATGCCGCCTGCTAACACCGCCGTGTGAACTGCTGACATGAGGATTAATGCGAGTGTAATTCTTCTAATCATTATTCTACTGTGTCTTTGCTTTGATTCTTTTTATATGTTTATCCTTATTCTTAACAAATCTTTATCTATTTCGCATAAAACCAGCTGCAAAGGTAGTATAATTGTGAGAAATTAGCATTATGTTATTCTATTTTTCTGTTAGAAGTTAAGTTATATTAACACTTTTAGGGAGTAATTATTTTTCTTATTCTCATAAATTTGTTGTAACTTTGTGGCATAATATCATTGTCATTAAACGTAAGGAGCAATATATGAGGCTTGAGAAAATCATGTTATGCATAGCAGCGGCAACGATGCTGGCGGCCTGCAACACGCTGACGCCAGAAGAGAGAATAGAACTGGCAAAGAGAGTGAACCGTCAGTTGGACTCCCGCCACTATACGATTGACGTAAGAACGATAATCCCGCGCATGGGACAGACAAACGACTTCACGGGCAATTGGAGTCTGGAGGTGAGGGGCGACACGCTATCGTCGTACCTGCCATACATCGGACGCTCCTACAGCATACCATACGGCAGAGGCATAGGACTGGACTTCGACGCTCCGATAGACAGCTACGAGGAGACAACGGGCAAGCATCAGGAACGCATAATCAAGCTGGCTGTTACCAATGAAGAGGACTCATACGTATATACCATCGAGGTGTCTGACGACGGCAGCGCATCTATCGACGTGACGGCAGTGAAGCGTGACGGCATCTCATTCCTGGGCGAACTGGAGACCGAGCCCGACCGAAAATAGAAGCCCCCACCCAACCTCCCCCAAGGGGGAGGGGACGGAAAAGGCGGAAGGGTGAGAGAGAAAGGAATGAGGGAGGAATGATGAAAGCACGCAGAGAAAGCCGCGAAGGGAGACTGACAAAATGGCAGCTCCAAACGCGCTGATATTCAGAGCGTTGCAATAGTAGGTCTTTTAGGCTGTAAAAGACCTGCTATTAGGAGGTAAAAGACCTACTATTACCGAGTAAAAGACCTACTATTAGAACGTTAAACATCTACTGCCATTTTGGCAGACCGTTTCCGACCCGTTTTCGCCTTAAACCTTTTGCCCCATGATGCGTCACAAGGATAGGGTTGAGCGTGAACTAAGACAGAAGCATAAGCCTCCTCGCGCGTACATTAAATTATATACACGCACGCGCGAGAATGATACGAAACAGAATACTAACCTATAAAAAACATCTTCAAAACATGAGACGTTTACTATCCATATTGTGTGCGCTCAGCATAGCTTTCAGCCTCGGCGCACAGACGTATGTAGAGAGACTGTCGCGCGGCGTTGTGGCACTGCCGGCAAGTAAGGGCAACTTCATCAGCTGGCGACTGCTGTCAACCGACGCACCCGCAACTACCTTCAACCTGCTGCGCGACGGCGAGACGATAGCCGAAGGTCTGGCGACCGTGACAAATTTCACCGACACCGTGGGGACTCCGCAGAGCCGTTACTCGGTGCAGACGGTGGTGAACGGCAGCATAACCGAAACGAGCGACGAGGCAACGCCGTGGGATAAGCCATACATCTCAATGCCGCTGATACGTCCCTCAGACGATGTGACACCCGACGGACGCTCCTATACCTATACGCCCAACGACTGCTCGGTGGGCGATGTGGACGGCGACGGGGACTATGAGATAATCCTGAAGTGGGACCCGAGCAACTCACGCGACAATTCGCACAGCGGATATACGGGCAATGTCTATATAGACTGCTACAAGACGGGCGGCATCTTAGTGTGGCGCGTGGATTTGGGCAAGAACATCCGCGCCGGTGCACACTATACGCAGTTTATGGTTTATGACCTGGACGGCGACGGCAAGGCGGAGATGGTGTGCAAGACTGCCCCGGGCACGAAGGACGGTAAGGGCGACTATGTCACCCTGGCAGCCACCGACAAGGAGATACAGGGAGCCGACAACGAGGCTGACTATCGCGGCGAGGATGGTCATGTGCTGGAGGGTCCAGAGTACCTGACGGTCTTTTCGGGCAAGGACGGCCACGCCATACATACCATATTCTATCAGCCCAACAGAGGTCTTGGCGTGGGCGGCGCACCCGAATATGCCCGCATAGAGTGGGGAGACAACCGCCCCGGCAACCGCGGCGAGCGCTATCTGGCCTGCGTGGCATTCCTGGACGGCAAGGAGAAGAACCCGTCGGTAGTGATGTGCAGGGGATATTACACCATGTCATACCTCTGGGCAGTGGATTTTGACGGCAAGGAACTGAAGACGCACTGGCTCTATGAGGGCACGAAGCCACACGTATCAGCCTACGGACAAGGCGCTCACAGCCTGGCAGTGGGCGATGTGGACGGCGACGGATGCGACGAGATAACCTACGGTTCGGCAGCTATCAACAATGACGGCACGCTGCTATACACCACCGACCTGGGCCACGGCGACGCGCAGCACCTGGCAGACCTGGACCCTGACCGCCCGGGATTGGAATACTATATGGTGCTTGAGACAAAGCCATACGGCTCCAACTACCGCGATGCGCGGACGGGCGAGATACTGTTTCGCAAGGAGGACATAGGCGATACCGGGCGCGGACTGGCTGCCGACATAGACCCCGACCACAGGGGCTACGAGTTCTGGTGCTCTGCCGAGAAGAAGGTTTATAATGTTGACGGCACCATGATAGCCGAGACCGAGGGCTGGACACCGCAGAACTTCCGCATCTACTGGGACGGCGACCTGCAGGATGAGCTCATCGGCAACGGCTCGCGAGGCTCTAAGCCCGGCGGCGAGGGCAAGAACTCACGCCGTCAGCGCGGCAATCGCGGCGGAGGAGGCGGTATGCAAGGCTTCGGACAGGACGCAGGTAACGGTGGCGATGGCTTCGGAGGCGGCGACTTCGGAGGCTTCGGACAACGCGGACAGCGCGGCATGGGGCAGCGGATGAGAAACCGCGGCGACGTGCCGGACTCCATACGTGCACGCTTTGCACAGGAAGGTCAAGGACGGCAGCGTATGCAGAGGCGAGAGAACTACTATGTGGCAAAATGGAACGGCAAGGGCACTGACGACATATTCATGTTCAGCGACCACGGCAACTCCGCATCGTGCAACGGCACAAAGGCCACGCCATGCCTGCAGGCAGACCTCTTCGGCGACTGGCGCGAGGAGATAATACTCTATGACGCCTCTGACAGGTCACATCTGAACATATTCACCACCAACATTCCGACGCCCTATCGCGTGCCGACACTGATGCACGACCACATATACAGGATGGGCATCGTGTGGCAAAACGTGTCCTACAACCAGCCGCCACACTTGGGATACTACCTGCCGGACCTGTTCAAGTAACTCCAATTGTGGCCCTATCAAACCACTTAACGGGGCTGATTTACCTACAGACAGAAATAAAAACACGGGCATTTAGCCTCTGGGTTAGTTTTTTTTTATTACCTTTGCACACCAAAAGCGAGACGTAATGACGAAAATACTATATACCTGGATGCTTTGCTCTGTGCTCTTCTGTGTCAATATCCATGCAGCAGAAGAGCCAGAAATCATTGAGCACGGCAGTGACCGGTATGTGATAAACGTCGATGCAATGAAGCCAGACAAGGAGATGACACTCATGGATGTTCTCCTGACATGTCCCGAACTGCTGTCTGACAATGGCAAGCGACTCAGCTCCGACTATGAGATACGAATAGACAATGTCGTGCTGCCATTGGAGGATGAGACGATACTTGACGCGTTCAAAGCCATTGAAATCAGCAAGATAGAGATATACTTGTACACATCGGTATCAACGAGTGGCGCGGGGCGCTTAGGCACTATTGACATCATATTCAAGGAGCAGAAGAGCGGCTCCACATCAGGCAAGCTGCTGCTGGAGGGCGGCACACAGGGCAACGGCAAAGCCTATGCCGACATTGTCACCAAGACAGGGAACGTAACCCTCAGGGGTTATGCTCTGGGAAACTTTCAACGCACCAAAGGTTCGCTAACCGACTTCGGACGGTTCTCATCCCGACGGGCAGTGGAGAACGTGCACATGAACTTAGACTGGGACATCAGCGAGAATGATAACCTGAAGGTAAAGATGACCCAGGGCCTTCTGGACGGCAAAGACAAGCTACATGATGAGCAGGAAAGCAGCGTCATTGAGATACCGGAGTTAGCGCGCGACTGGAGCGGAGTGGCGAGCTACACCCGCACGCTTAATGATAAAGGGATGACATTGCTGGCAGAACTCGGGGCGGAATACACTAATACCCATATCGAAGGGGCAAAGATGCAGGACTGTTTCACCTACTACTTCACTGAGACAAGCATCCCTTGCCTGAACAACGCCCTGAACATTCTGGCAGGATGGGAGATAGACTACCTCAACTCCTGGACACGAGACTACGACCGCCAGCAGATAATGTTCAACGACATCTACCTGCAGCTTGACTATAAGAAAGGCCCGTGGGTGCTGGCCTTGGGCGACCGTTTCAGGATTATCAACTATTGGCATAGCACCATTCACACCGATGACACATCACACTGGAGCCACAGCCGCACGGAGCATGGCTACTTGGCCAGCGCGGGTTACAAGACGGGGAAGCACTTCGTGCAAGGCTTGTTCAGCCGTGACTATGTCACACCGCTCATCTATAACTACTACGCCGGCTATGATGAGACCATCAGCCGCAGTCTCTATCTGACGAATGCGCTGACCAACATGCTCTATAATGCAGAGGCACGCTACACTTATCAGCAGGCCAATCTCGTGGCAAGCGGCAGCATAGTGCACTCATGGACGACAGGAGCTGTGATAGCAGATGAGCGATATACCGGCATAAGGGCATCGGTAACGTGGCGCAAAGGTCCCCTGAGGCTGACGGCAGGTGCTGACTATTACCATGGGACACTCTTCTTTCCTGACTCCCACAGGAACGTAAACGTCTTCAACATCCGCCTCATACCATCACTGCTGCTGAAAGGAGGCCTGCGATTCAGCGCAAGGCTATTATACAATAGCCGCCGGGATTTGCTGGTTGAAGTGCGGCCACACCTGTATGCATCAGTAAAAGTCAGCAAGGACCTGGGGCGTCACTGCACCATCAGCGCCGATTTCCACGACATAGCAGGCACGCCAAAGATGTCACTCACACAGTTAGGATCCTATTACGACAGCCGCGCCGTGACTTTCGGATTCATCTATCGCTACTGAACATATCAATGATCACAAAGCGGCAAAATGCATAAAAAGCAGTAATCACCTGCATAAAAAGCAGCAATTACATGCATAAAATTCACTAAATACTTGCATAATGCAAAACTTTTTGCATAAAACATTTGGCAGATTGCATAATTATTTATAATTTTGCAGTCTGCTTTTGCATTATAATGCACGTAGTAAGAAGAAAAGACTATGCAAGAAGTTACGATTAATGACAGGCTGGCGGCCCTGCGGCTGCTTCTCTCTGAAAACGAATTATATTCGCAGGTAGATGTAATGCAGCTGCTGAAGCAGCAAGGCATCGACGTGACACAGTCAACATTGTCACGCGATATGAAGCGTCTAAAGGTGGGAAAAGTCAGCAATGGCAAAGGGAAGTATTACTATGCCATCCCCAACGAGACTTCGTATAAGCGCCAACACAAGCCTGAGCCACTCCTTGACCTGCCTCCGACGCAGGGATTTGAGAGCATCAATTTCTCAGGCAACATGGCGGTGATACGCACACGACCGGGGTTTGCCAGCAGCATAGCAAGCAACATCGACTCTGCAGCACTGAAGGATGTGCTCGGCACCATAGCCGGAGATGACACTATATTCCTCGTCATCAGAGAGGGAGCGCTGCATATAGACATCATAGACCAACTGACGTCGGTGATACCGGAGATATGATTTTCAATTCATAACGCATAATTCATAATACATAATTCATAATTAGTTTCCACCCCATAATATATATAATAGGTAAATGAACAAAGATTCCATAAGAGTCCTGGTGGCTGATGCGAGCCATGAGAAGTATGTGGACGAGATACTCGACACCATCCGCATTGCAGCCAAGAAGCGCGGCACAGGCATTGCCGAGCGTACACATGAGTATGTGGCAACAAAGATGAAGGAGGGCAAGGCCGTCATAGCACTCAATGAGGAGGACCGCTTTGCCGGATTCAGCTACATCGAGACATGGGGCAACAAGCAGTATGTCACCACCTCAGGGCTTATCGTGCACCCTGATTTCCAAGGCCTTGGCATCGCTAAGCGCA
>Ga0326513_10002697_pt1 | contig 13036 bp, 20 predicted proteins | sample 2_2465_0518_D_FD_203654 | JGI IMG/M metagenome (GOLD analysis project Ga0326513, IMG submission 203654) | Bovine rumen microbial communities from UC Davis, California, United States - 2_2465_0518 | ecosystem: Host-associated > Mammals > Digestive system > Stomach > Rumen | place: USA...
AAGAAGAAAGCCGAAACCCGAAACAGAACCGCGTCTCTATCTTTTCCTTTGAGATCGGAACAAGCATTCCGTTGGACAATTCTGCAATCCAAAGCACCTCATTTACGCAGAAATCCACCATGTCCGGTGCAGAAGCCCACACATACTTCTCTAACGCCTTTCGATACTGTTCCTTTAATTCCTTCTGCCGTGCCTTCATCGCCTTTGTAACGACAATCTCTTTGATCTCCGCCGCTTTCTTGATCGCTTCCATGCCAAACCTCCCGTTAATCCATCGCACTGTAATCCATAGCATCGTAACCCGCGTCGCGGAGCACCTTTGTCATCGCCTCAGCATTCAAACTGCGAGGCGTTCCCTGACATCTTGTTTTCGGCTCAAACACAAACCGTTTCGATCCGAACAGCGTCCAATCAAAACAGACTGTCCCGGCCTCTTTCGCTGCCTGCTTCACCATCGAAGTGTTCCATCTCGGAAGTTTGATAGACGCAGCATCAAAATTGCAAGTACCGCCATCCTCCATCCGACCGAGCATCCGCATCTCCATGATGTGATTGTTCTCCGCTAATATACCTGCAGCAATCGCTTTTTTCAGATCATCACGCAATTTCGCGTACTTGCCTTTTAGATTACTCATAGTCCTCTTCCTCCTCTTCTTCCTCTTCCCAATAATCATCCTCATCATCTTCCCACGAATCATCCACGTCCTCGGAAGCAATCCGATAATCAAACATGTCCTTCGTCGGCTCGTTGCGCAGCGCAGGATTACCTTCCACATAATCCGCGACCTTGCCGTTCAGTACTTCAAGAATCGCATCATACGCTGCGTCGTTTACCATTCCCCACAGACCGGTAACGAGGGCCGCAATCTCTTCGTTCGTGTTCTCCATGAGATACCGCGCAGCCGGATTGCAGGTCTCTTTACCATATCCGACGCCAACATGATCGCCGTCATTCCAATTACGATAACCGATCCGCGAAATTGCTCTCACGATCTCGCCGGCCTTGCTCTCAGCCTTGCCACTCATCGGCACAAGTTCATCAAACAGCGCTTCCAGTCTCATTTCATTCTTAGTCATCATTTTTTCTGCCCTCCTTATGCACTATCCTTAGTTCCTCATGCCCCACAGCAGCGCATGACCCGCATCCTCAAAACGCTCATCGCTGACAGCAACCAACTTTATCTTACCTTCGCACGTCTTGTCTTCCGTAACGTGCTCATAAACAGCCGAAAAATAACACTTTCCATCAGGCTCATAGTGGTAGCAAGCAAACAGCACCTTATTACCAAACTCAACCGCATACGCATGGCACTGTCCAATATCCTCACCAGTCGTCGTTTCCGGCAGTCGATAAGCACGCATCTTCTCGCTCAGATTCATCGCCATTGTCTTGCCCTCCTTATGCACTCAATTCATCCGCAAAGAAATATTCATCGCTCATGCAATACTCATTTGCAAGCCTCTTTATCTTCTCCTCCGAAAACTCCTTACGAGCCTCACGAAGAAGAATCTCCTGAATCTTTTCCGCGGAAAAGAACTCCGAAAAGAAACCGCTCACTTTAATCGGATCGCATCCGTCCAACTTGCCAAGTTCAATCGCCTGATCGACCGTCGCTCTTTTTTCCAAGCAAGCGCGGCAGCGACAATTACCATCCATCCCGTAAAGCACTTTCTTGTCAAACCATTCGTCACAATCAACGCACAACGCGGCTTCTTCGATCTCGTCATCATCACAGTACGGACAGTAAGCAAAACCGTCTTCAACAACTCGCTCGTCATACTCAAACGTCCGACCACAGCGCCCGCAAATATACATATCAGACATTTTTCCTCCTTCCTGCGCTTCGTGATTTTCGCGCTTGCGCTATTGGAAACATTTTGTGCTTTTTATCGGGAACTTTCGTTCCCGCACGTCAAGGCTCTTATCACCCCCTGACAATAATATTATACCGCATTCCTGCTATTTGTCAATACATAATAGTAAAGAAAAATAAAGAATATTTTGGATTAAGGAAAAAGAAAAAACCGGCAATGCGCCGGTATCATTCTTTTTGTCCATACATGGCAAGAATCGCTCGCACCGCATGAATCGGCACCGTTCGTACCCTGCCCGGAACGTTTGGGTCCTTATTATATTCCGCAACAAAATATCGTCCTTCTCTATCAACGTAAAGTGCAAACGCCTTTCCGTCAGGCCCATAGCGATCCTCTCCAGTTCCAAAGGAAGATGCCAGCAATTTTGACTTATCCGTGCTAAACCGGATATTGTCCGAATTGCCTACAACCTTTTCCATCGTCTGTTCCTCCTTCAGCTCAATATCTGTTCCACGCAAAAAAAATCTGCATTCAACCCCAAGTTTATCCATAGCTTCAAGAAACTGTTCTGCTTGAATAGAGGCGCGCTGCTGAACTTTCTGTGTCAAAAGTTGCTCATGATACCCACATCTTCTTGACGCTTCATACATGGAAATACCTAACGATTTCATGACGGCATGGAGGACTTCTCGAATATCCACATGATCGGACCTTACATCCAGCAGCTCCCCTGTCTCTTTCATATAAAATTTGCTGTCAATTTCCAGTTCTTCCAATAACCAAAAAAACTGTGTCGCCGGAATCGACATTCGATAAGACGCTTTGAAGAACATAGACAATTCATTTAGGCCGCGATCCCGCGCAAATTTCGTAAGCGTAAGATTGCGTTCTCGCAAAGCAGCAAAGATGATTTCTTTCGTATTCACCATATATACCTCCTTCCTCTGTAATTTCCTTTATATTACAGTGTTTAATCTATATATGCAAGTATTTAATCACAAAATTCACAAATTTATATTAAAACAAATATCTGCTATTCGCCATGCTCCGCATAATAGTCCTTTAGCACATTTACCTCATCCGGTGTCATGCTGTACCCACGATTGATCGCCTTTTGATACTCTTTCGGGTGAATACCGAACGACATCTTATACCCCTTCTCAAACACCCACAGGTGATAAACATCCATCACGTCCACAAGCCTATCCTCAGCCGGATAAACTTCAACCGCAGCACGTTTCGTACCAAAGAGCTCGTTCTTGATCTGCTGCTTTTCAGCCCATGTAAAATCGCCCTTCTTTCCTGTCAGCAAATTTTCATCTGTTGTTTCACGCGTAATCGTAACGTGCTCCACATTTCCAAACTGCGTCCGAATCAAACGAGAACACACGCAGGTTCCATCTTCTTTCCTGATCCAACACCGATCCATTTCCGGCATCCATTGCCCTTTATATATGCCAAGCTGATCGTGCATCATCTTCGGCGGTATACCCTTAATCCAAGTCATAGCTTCTCCTTACGCAAATACAATATCCTTAAACAAAGCAAGTTGAAAAATACTGTCCGCCGCATCCGCGTCCAAATTGCAGAAATCTACGCCATCCAAACCGAAGGCGCCATACTTATCATAGTCGAGATTTATAAATCTCTCAATGCCGGCAAGCAGCATGTCAAGATTCAATTTCCAAACTTCATCATCCTCAATCCCAATGAACGTCAGCTCACCTCCATTCAGCAACAGATTTGCGGCCCATTCTGAATGCGGCGTATTTAAGGGCTCATCCTTCCATTCCTCTCCCGAAATGTCAAGAACAGACCAGTAACCGATCCCACCCTCCAAGGCAGTTACGACAAGATCAACAATATCCGTATCGGTCAGGCCGATTTGTTTTAGAACCTTTACTTTGTGCTTCTTTTCTTCCGTTCGATTGTCATAATTCATAAGTCACTCCTCCTTATATACTCATCTTCATCCATTTACATTGTTCGTCTGTGTACCGTGTCAGCGCCATTTCCGCAGCTTCGAAAGCAAAATACTTGTGCACCAGTTCTTTCAGCGCTTCTTCGCCTCCATCCTTGTACGCTTGTATCATCGCTTCCCGCGTCTCCGACATAACAGCAATCCGATCACTCCATACAAGATGCGGAATGCGCTCCATGATCGTTGTGTACTCCAAAGCACCGCTCCGCACTACATCCACGTAATATACATGATGGTTCGGACTGTTTTCTTCCATCAGCTCTGCGGCCCGCTGCAGCGCCGCATACTGGTAATCTCCAATATGATATACGCCATCATTATTCATCTTGCAACTTCACTCCACTCACAACATACCACTTTCTCAAAGGCAACTTTTTCATACCGGGCATATCCTCCAACGCTTCCAATACGCCGCATCTATCACAGATATAGATATCCATTCTTCTGCTCAGCGCATTCTGAAACAAATAATCCGTACACATCATGCTCGATCCGCAACGCGGACATTGAGAATAGCGTTTGTTCTTTTGCAACTGCGCAGCAATCGCTATCACTCGTTCCGCCTCAAATTCTGCTTTCTCGTCCTCCTCCCATCGTGCGATCTTTTCCATCTCACTGTCCTCCGCTTTTCTCATTGCAACAGTTCCAATGTCGGAAAAACACAAATCCGATGAAACACCAACCACTTTTCCACCTTCCACATCAACTTCTCGATACTGCGTCACTTTGCCGCAAAATGTTTTCACGCCATCAAACCGTGTCTTGTGATCGACAACAACATTATCCCCAATTTCAAACAGTTCCTTGCTATACGCAAACAGCCAGCCATTAGACCCGACAACTACATACTGATTCATCTTTTCCATCTTACCCTCCTTACGCTTCCGCTGCATACTCATCAAACATCTTAAAGACTTCGGCACAATCGAACATGCCTTCCTGCGCCGGATCGTCTTTCTTTGCTTCCTCAACTTTGCACCGTGTCAGCTCGGTTTGCTTGCGATCGTTATACTCGTTGTGTGCCTTAACGGTTCCCACAATCCTTACCACGTTGTCCGGCACATAGCACGATGTTTTCCAAACATACATATTGCCGTCTTTGTCCGTGATCTTATACAAGACCGTTGTTCCCCATTGCGTTTCCCAGCTCGTCAGCGCCGTGATGCTTTCAACATCGACAGTAAGGCGCTTGCCAATCTCTCCAACCCATTCGGAAACAGCTTCCTTCTCGGCTTCCTTACGACGCACATATTCCTTTTCAACAGCCTTGCTATACGCAGCAAACAAACTCGCCAACAGCCCGAAATGCTTCGTCTCACACGCTTCCAGCGCGCAAACAGTCATCAAATTGTGAATGTAGTTACTGCTCTCATCCTGAACCGCAAGCCATTCCAACGCCTCATCCGTCATCTTGAACGCTTCGGAACTGTCTGCATCGAATCCACAGTCCTCCATTTCGTGTTGCCATTCCGTAAGCTGCTTGCAAGACCGATACCAGCCATGATCGGCCCCATAATATTCGGTAAAGCGTTCCTTAGTGCTTCTGCCACTCTCGTCAGCCTTGACATATCCAAAATGCCGAATGGTCTCAGCCGCATACTGCAGAACTTCCTTCGTGTCATAATACTGCGTCATCTTGCAGCCCGGCAAAGGCGCTTCTGCAGTAATCAGATCGTCAAACATCGCCGCATACGCCGCAACCGCTTCCGCACTCATGCCATGCGTATAATCACATAGGCAAGAACGGCCAACCTGCTTGAACTCGCCTGTTTCTGTGTTGACAACGATAAACGTATCCTTACGATATCTGCGACTTCTGCAATGCTCGCAGATTGGCGTTGTCGTGTAATACTCAGAAGGAACCTCTACATCGCACGCCTTACTGATGATATTCCCCTTATCGGTATGCTCAACAGACGCCACAAATTTCCAACCATTGATCTCAGCAACGCCCTCCGCTTCGACAATAACGAAACGGCGCTTTACCGGACGGTCACAGTCGGACAATTGAATATCCCGATACTCCTCACCAACTTCCTCAAAGTGAAAGTCACATCCGTACTTCCGACACTTGTTTTGAATCCGCGCGACCTTCTTACGAACACGCTCCATATTCTCTTCATAAATCGCGTACCGATTCACGCCAAACCTCCTTACGCAACCTCAATCCTGTCTACCTGATGCCGTGCAAAAAACGCCGCTGTTTTCGGAAACATCTTTTCCTCACCGGGCTCGCCCGTTTCCTTATCAAACTTCTGCGTGTGCTTCCAAATCACAATCTTCGTAACGGCCTTTTCACCTTTGCGAACGCAATACCCAAGTTCTTTCCAATGAAGGAACGTGTGAATGGCCTCCGGCTCATCCACAAGCACTTCTTCGCCTGCAGCATTCAAAGCAAGAACCTTACGACCTGTTGCCTTAATCATGCCCTCCTTCATGAGCCGCATCTGCTCCATGAAAATCGCCATTTCATTCGTCATCTTCGTTCCCTCCTTAATAAATGCTTCTTGCCGTACTCGCCATCAGATAAATCAAATACTTGATTCCGTCCTCGACAGTCTTAACATCGCTCCAGCTTTCTTCTCCGCAAAAACAATACTTCTTGCTGCCGTTCGGCATCGTCCCAATCAAATTGACCTCACCTTCCGCCCACTCATCTTCCATCGCAATGATCTCAAAAGCAGAATCTTCATGAAGATAATCAAGATATCCCCATCCGATAGCGATAAGGTTCTTATTGACCTTGATAACGCGCCAAGACCAATTCTTGTCAATCTCAGCCTCAACTTTCACGGCTTTCTTAACAGCCTCACGATACTTCCGCAGATCAATCATTGCTATCTCCTTTCAAAGGTCAACTTACGCCATTGGAAACATTTAGATGTTTTTTTCGGGAACTCACGTTCCCGCGTCTCGGACCAATCGCCCTCCGACATTATTATTATACCGTGTTTCACCCGTTTGTCAATACATTTATATAAATATTATGAAAGATACTTAATTCTTTGAAACTTGTATTTCACGCCAAAAATAGAAAAAGCCCCGATCAAGCATTTCTGCTCAATCGGGGTATATGGGCGCGGTTCATTTGACGCGCATAGGGAACGCTCACACCGCGCCTGCCATAATCCGGTGGAGGTATGACCGGGTTACGCCTCTTTTAGTACGGCGAGAACGATCATCTTAATCAGGTCATCCTTGCTCTCGTCACCGGTTAAGACAAGATCACGCGATTCCGCCTTTTGGATCAGCGCGTCCTTGCTCAGTTTAATCAGATCGACCAATACATTTGCGGTCGTCTCTGCGTTCTTCTCAAAGAGCTTTTTCTCCTGCTCCTCTTCGGTCTCGGCTTTCTTCGCCTCGATATAGTTCAGCGCGTATTGCTTCATCCAGTCAAAGATGTGCTGCGCGAGCGTTTGCAGCATCTTTTCGGTCAGAAATCCCTTCAACGGCGCAGGGACCATGTTCGCAAGCTGCGCCACAACCATCGCCATCTTGTCACTTCCGGCAAGGCCGGTCTTTTCAGCGGCAGCGATCAGTTCAGATACCGCTTCGACAAGGTTGCCGCGAACCTTGAAATAAATCAGGACGGCATATCCGATGATGCACAGGACAAACACGACAATATCCACGATCTGCATAGTCGTCATTTCAATTCACCTCACATATAATATCTATATCTGTTTTGGTTTTGATTATGGTTTTGGTTTGGTTTTGGTTGCGTTGGAAATTCCACGGAAAATCCGCAGAAATTCCGGTGGAAATTCCAATGGAACAGGCATTTATACCTCTTTCAAACCTTTTCCGCTGATCCAGCCGGTCTTACCTTTGATCGTCGTATAATACCACACAACCGCGCCCTTGTTCGTAGGCACGACAGCCGTAGTGCCATCGTTCTCGATCACATCACCCTTGTGACAGGTCAGTAGGATGTCGCCCTTCGGCTTATTCGTCGCGCCTGCCGTCTTGCGGAGATAATAACTGCCGGTCACGCGATACTTCTTTGCAACTTTTGGATAAAACACTTCCTGTACAGGCGTGACAGACGTGCTTGTTTCGGCATTCTTGCCGTTGGAAAGCACGATTGCCGTGTGCCCCTGCCCGTGCAGAATATCGCCGCGCCTCAGCTTGTCCTCATGCTTCGTATACTCAGCGGTCGTATAGGTATCGAACTTCTTCGTCGTTTGCAGGACGGCTTTCTCATTGCCCGTATACATACCTTTTGAAACCTTGATACCGGCCGCGTTCACACAGACGGCAACGAACGAACTGCAATCCGCTTCGCACGGTTCCGCGATCTTCGACAGGTCGAACGCGACCTTTGCCGCCGCGTCGTATAGGGATGTGCGGTTCGGATGCGACTGATTGTAGCCGACCATATCGTTCGCACAGCCGTCTTCACACGCCTTTGCGATCTTCTCGGCAATAGTAGAGTCTTTCGCTCGAAATACGTTCTCCCATTTCCCGTCACGGTCATACCACTTTGCGGTCAAGACTTCTTTGCAGGTCTGATCGCCGGGCTTTGCTTTGCCGTTCTTGCCGTTGTCCTTGTTCTCGGTCGAAACGGCATGACCGATCATAACGCTCATTCTTCCGCCTCCTTCTTTTCTTCATGCTCCCGATCTTCCAGTTCCCATTGTCGCTCCTTGTGCCGTTCTTTGGTCGTCTTGATCCAGCCCATTACGCCGCATTCGCCGCCGAGCGCAGCAAAGACGCAAGTGATAAGCGTGTCCGGCGTGCTGCCTGTCAGAACGTGCAGCACGACCATAACGGTCGTGAAGATCAGAAGAAACGAGCCGACAAGAATCAGAATCAAATCCATCGTGCCGATCTTTTTCATGTCGCCCTCACAGAAAATCGTTCTTGCGGAGCCGTTCTTCGTAGGTCTCCCGGATCAGCTTGATTGCCGGGTCTGTCAAACCGTTTTTGAACCCCGGATGCGAATCCACATAATCCTCGTAATACTTGCAATCGTCCATGAGCTGTTGGAAGTGATCGCGTGAATGCTTCACTGTCTTGTGTGTTATCTCATCGGCGAAATGAAGAATGCGGATACGACGCTCGATAATTCTTCCTTCTTCCGCTTCGCTCCGCACTTTTTCAACGTCCGTCCTGAGACTTCCGACATTCGCCTTGACCTCGCCGATCTCGTTTCGTAGATCGTTGATGGCAGACAAAACCTCACTCTCCTCCGCCTCTTCCTTATCGGCTTGCTTGTCCGCAAGACTATCCTTGCGCTTTCTCCTGTACGCAAGGTGATCGAACAGCTTGCCGAGCAACAATACCGTGACCGCAGACGCAAACGCGATCAACGCTGTCTCCATTGGCATTCACCCATCCTTTCCTGCTTCATGAAACATCTGCGGAAATAGCCGCAGAATTCCGCGAAAAGCCACAGAATCCGTCGTTCTGACCGGCATGGAGAATTTATCCAACCGGACAAAAAGTGGAAAATGCGGCTTCTTGGTCGTTCGATTATTCGGCGTTCTGCATAGCACAAATATTCAGCTCTTCGGTTATCAGATCAATATATTCCGCGATCGCTTTCAATTCGATCCGCAGTTCGCCATCTGTCATCTTCCCGACGTCTTCACTCATTTTCAGATTCATCAGTCGGCTCATCAGTTTTTTCCTCATGCGGAATCAGAATATCTGTTTCCGTGTAAGCACGATTGGAATCCTCCGGATCAATCGCTTCCTCATACAGAACACCGTCGCGCTCTATATACATGCCTTCGGACGAGTAAGTTCGATACAGATTCACGCCGTCTCTGCGCTGCCGATAAAACTCAATAACTACCATGTTATCCTCCTTTTTAATATGCCAGCGCAATGAATCACGTCCGTCAACAGCAGATAGGTATAGCGTTTCGGCATTTTCAGGCAAGCATCCAGCACCTTCTTATACAGCTTCTTCGCTGTATCGACCGGTGCAAACGGTTTCTTCTCCTTCGACGTGTCAAGTCTTGATTTTGGCGCAGGCATTTTTCATTTCCTTTCCATTCGCGCAATGCGGGACAAAACGCCCCGCATTGCTTTGTTCTTGTCGTTCTTTCGTTCGGGTAGATTATAGATTAGGTGCAGAAGCCGAGGACGAGCCCGAGCGGGCTGATCGCACCGTTGTTGCTCTCGCTGCCGTTGGTGCCGACGCCCGAAAAGCTGTACGTATTGCACGCCGACCGCAGCCACCAGTAGCCCGCGGAGCCAAGCCCAAGGTTGCCCTGCTTCATAATTCGGTTCGAGTTGCTGTTGAACACTTCGGAATACACAGGGCCTTCGCTTTCAATATACAGATTCGTAAAACCGACCTCCCTATGCGAAGGAATCCACAACGTATCGGCAATTGTTTCCGTCGTGTCGCTCGGCGACTTGCAGCGATAGGTCTTATTGACCTCCTTGATATTCAACCGCACAATCTCCGGAAACTTCGGCAAAAGCGTCTCGCGAAGATATTCACGCATATCCGTATTCGCCCAGCCACCAGCTGTATGGGTTGTCGTTCCGCCATACGTTTTCTGTGCTGCGTTCATAGATCGCATTTCGAGAATACCCATCGAAAGCCACGTCAACGACGCATAGCCGTCTCCAGAAGCCAAAGGATCAACGCCCTTCGCAATCACCTTAAAACCAACAGCATTGCCGTCGATATCCACGACCTTCGTGTCGCCGACATTGTATTTCGTCGAAGCGCTTCCATCGCCGCAGGCTTCCAATATTTCCTGCCATGAATCAGAAATACTGCCGGACGCCATTTTGGGGTACTCGGAGATCGCCACAATCTGCGACGCATACGTAGACCAGTTTGTTGCTGCTTTGTAGGTATCGACTAAATCCGACGGCACATAGATGTACCCGAATCCAGCGGCAAGCGGCGTTCCCGTAAAGGCGTTCACACCCGACAGTGGGCAAAGCTCGTTGCTTCTCAAAACAAGGTGCATCATGTTTCCGCTGCCATTGAAAGCGTTCGCCGGAATCGTTATTTTCTGCGAGAAATCGAACCCTTTCGGACCGGTTCCATATCCAAGATACGTTTGTATCGACGTTGCCGCCGGAAGCGCAACCACATCCATCGGACAGTTCCGAAACGCATTTTGGCCGACATAAGTGATTTTAGACAGGTCCATCGACAACGCCGGTGTCTCGCTGAACGCATAGTATTCGAGCCGCGTCACAAGCGGCGCAAGTACCGTTCGCAGATTCGTGCATCCGCTGAACATATAGCCCTGAATCGCCGTTGCTTTCGGAAGCGACAGCGTTTGCAAGGCGGTGCAGCCCTGAAACGCATATTGCGCGGTCGTCGTTACTTCCGGCAGCTCCAGCGTCGTCAGCGAAGTGCAGCCCTTGAACATGTATTGCCCGAGCGTTTTCAATTTCGAAAGAGTTGCGGTCGTCAGCGCCGTGCAGTCCTCAAACGCATACGGATTGACCGTCGCAAGCGTCGGGAGGTCAACGGACTGTATGACATTGTTTTTGTAAAATGCTCGCTGACCGAGCGTCATAACCGAATCATCCGCAAGCGCCGTCAGCGTATGATCGATCAGCCCATCCAGCACACCGGTAATGCCGATCGATTCGGATGTATTGACAAATGACATTTTTGTTTTTCACCTCCTATTACGCAATGCGGGACAAAACGCCCCGCATTGCTTGTTGAACGTGTTTCTTTCGCGCATGCGATTAAAGATTATAAACAGAAGCCGAGGACGAGCCCGCCCGAGCTGTACGCGCGGTTGTGGCCCCAGCTGCCATTGCTGTAGACGTACGAGAATTCGTACGCATCGCACGCGGAACGCAGCCACCAGATGTCCGCAGAGCCAGATGCATTGTATTTAATGCGCGCAGCATTGGACTTGAATACATCAGAATATACAACTCCTTCGCTTTCAACGGAAGATGTGCCGGTAAATCCGACCTCTTTATAAGACGGAATCCACAAGGTGTCCGTTGTCGAAAGCGTCGTATCCGTAGGCGATTTCGTGCGATACGTCTTTGTGACTTCCTTGATGTTGTTCTGCAACACTTCCGGCATCAGCGGCAGAATGGTTTCTCTCAGATACGTTCTCATATCAGAGTTGCCCCAGCCGCCGGCTGTCCACGCAGTCGTCCCATCCACCGTCTTTTGGCTCGAGTTCATTGCAGGGTTCTCAATTACGCCTTTTGAAATCCACGTCATTCTCGCTTTGCCTGATTCGTCTGCAAGATCGTCGGTGTCCTTTGCGACGAGTACCATGTAGGTCTTGCCTTTTGTACCAAGATCAAGCAATTTAGTATCGCCAATTACATAATCCGTTGCATAGTTGGCGTTCGCGTTGATCTCCGCCCAAGAATCAGAAATAGTCGAGAAGTCTGTTACCGGATACGCGCTGATCGGGTAAATCTGCACTGCGTAAGTAGACCAGTTCGTAGCCGCCTTGTAACTATCGACGAGCTCAGCCGGTACATAGATTGCACCAGTTCCGCTTGCGATCTTCGTGCCCGTCAACGCGCTTGTTGCGCTCAACGCACTCACAGTCTCGCTTCGGATAATCAGGTGTGTAAGGCTTGCGACGCTTGCAAACGCATTTGCTCCGATCGTGTTCGCCCCGGTATTCTTCAAATCGACCAGTTCGAGCTTCGAACAGCTCTGGAACGCATACTGCCCGATATTGACACCGCTCGTTCCGTTCGTGGTAACGGATTCCAGATTTGTGCATCCGCTGAACGCATATTGTTCAATCGTCGTTGCCGTCGTATCAACAGTTTGCAAATTCGTCGCCTGATAGAACGCATACTGTGCAACCTTCGTTGCCGTCTCGCTCTCATAAGTCGTCATTGTCTTCGCAAGATACTTGCTGACCGGGGTATTGATATCACGGAACTGCGCCACGCAATCCGTCGCCGCCTGAATATTCGTTCCGTCCGGCAAGAACCCGGTAAACACATATCCATCCTGCGTTGACGTCGGCGCGGAGCCGGTATAAATCGCATCGTTGCCTTGCACGACCACAAGCGATTGCAACACCGTGGTTCCGTTCATGAAACGAACCGTGAACTTGCCAAGTTCGTTATAGACCGCATAAAGCGATCTTGCTGCCGTGACATTCTCCAATGCGTCTTCATCGGCTTCTGTTGCGCTGCTTGTCTCGCTCCAACCCGCGAACTGATAATAGATCGTCGTGGTTTCGCTTCGGGTCGGGTTATTCGCAGGACCTTCCGCATCTTCACCGTCGTTGACCCATTCTGTTGCATAGGTAACGCCGT
>Ga0326513_10002698_pt1 | contig 13031 bp, 14 predicted proteins | sample 2_2465_0518_D_FD_203654 | JGI IMG/M metagenome (GOLD analysis project Ga0326513, IMG submission 203654) | Bovine rumen microbial communities from UC Davis, California, United States - 2_2465_0518 | ecosystem: Host-associated > Mammals > Digestive system > Stomach > Rumen | place: USA...
TCTGAAGTTAGAATTTTCTTCTAACCATTCATAAATTTTGTTTTCTACTTCACGCTTATAGCTTTGAAGTTTAGAAAGTGAATTTACAGTAACAGTTCCAACAACATCATAATACTGAACTACTGGTGGGAATGAATACAATTTACTATTGATAATCATCTTTGGTTCAGCATTTTCACGAATTTTCTTAATGTTTTTCAACCATTGAACTGTAGGTGTTTCAGTATACTGAGTATTGTGGAAACTATCAAAGCTCAATAACATTTTGATGAAGTCTGTCAAGTGATTTAAATATTCTCTATTAGTTCCATAGACAGAGAATGTTCCATTAGTATTTGAAGAACTATCTGTCAAGACATTTATAGGATAGTGAACAGCACTGGTTGTGTTATATAATGTGGAAGCTATACAATAACATATACAATTCTGAATGTATTTGTATGTTGTATGGCCGCCATTATCAAAATCTTCAATTTCGTCCTGACCCCAAGCAATAGCATTTTTAACTTTAATTGGAGAAGTTAAGCCTCTGAAATATGAAACGAAGTCCTGTTTTGTAACCAATCTATTATTTGAAGCGAAATATAGAGGTGCATTGTTCTTAATAGATTGCTGGCTTTCAAAGTCAACACCACCTTGAATATCTGTGTTCAAGACGAATTTTATGTTGTTTGAAACATCAATAATACCACCAGGACAGGTAGCATAAAATTTGTTATTGGCTTTAATTTCAGCTGATTTACTTCCTATTTTATTAGCTTGTGAACCATCGCAAGTCAAATATTTTATATAAATGTTATCTGTATCCGAAATCAAACCTGGGCTTACAATAGTTCCATCACCAAACTTTAGACGAACGGTTTTATCACCATTTGTTGTTAATGAACAGATTTTATATGGAGTATCAGCGGTGCTTTCGTCAAATTGGGCTAATTTTTCATTTAGGTAAATTGAACAGTCTTCAATATCAAATAGGTTACCGGCATATAAAGCATCTTCTTCTGTTTTACCTATACCAACTTTAGTCCAAGAATTTTTCTTGTAGAATGTATTTTTATACCAGCCATTAGGATCACGCTTACCATACCAGTTACTAAATTTTAAATCGTCAATATCATAGAACTGATATGCTTTACCCAATTTGTACAAGTTAGCCACACCACGAATGACATGAGTTTGAACTTCACCTTGAAAGATTTTAATAGGAACAAGTGCGGAATTATTGTACATTTTAACATCTTGAATTTCAAGATATTTCATATTTTCAACTGGGACAGAGTAAGTCAAGGTTTTAGACCAAGAAGCACTCTGACCAGCATCAATATCTTCCTGAGTTAGAACATAGGAATAGTCAGTATTTAACATAAATTTGCGGTTATCAAAGGATAAATCTGTTTCTTCTTGTGAGAAATAGATAGTGGCACCTTTAACCAGACCAGCTGGTAAAGGACCTTTAATAACTACTTGAATTTCTGCTTCAGCAGGTGTAGGACGAATAGGATTATATCCAAGATTCTTACCGTGTTTAATAACACTACTGTCTAATTTAGCAGTATCAATAAAACCTTCTTCAGCAGTTCTCTGCATATAGAAGTTGGTCATATCAAATGTACCAGTAAGCATTTCCATAAACAGATAATAGATACTGGCTGAAGACATATTCTTGAAGCGCTCATCGTTTCTTAAACGAGCAGTAAAATCTTCAAGCATATCTTGATAAGTAATTCTTGTATAATTATTCATTCTTTAAAATTCCTATTCCTTTATTCTAATATATTTATCTATTTAATCTTAGGCATAAAGTATTCAGCAGAGAATGACAAAGGAGCTTGTATAATATTACCACAATCACACTTTATATTGATGTATGGTTTAACACCAAAGTTCACATCTGCCATATAATTAGCAAAGTTTGAGAATGATGGAGCGTCAAGAGTTTCAATATATCTGTAAGCAGACATAATACTCTGATTAACACCATTGAGAGTCTTAATATAATTTGCGATATTAATTAACTCTTCATCAATTGGAGTCATACTATATTTTTCTGGTTCACGCAAGACCATATTGGTTTCAACTTCATTTCCGATTGTTGGGAAGCCAATAGTAATTACATCACCATTCTTCATTGTATATTCATATTTAAAATCGTCTTGTAGTTGATTTACAACAAGGTCACTAAATTTCATACTGAATATTCCATTGTGACCACATTCACTACAAGTATACTTTATATCAAATGGGTAATCATCATAGGTAATACTTCTTAAATAGAAAATTAACCAAATTTTATCACCGACAAGAATATCGTTAACTTGTATGCCTGAAACATTACGAGCCAAGATACCATTCATAACACCATCAACTGTATCAGTTGTTACTGTTGAAAGATTCTTAATATCAATGGTTGTAAGTTTCTTTACAGAAATATCACCTTTGTATAAAAGACCTTTACTAGGAAGCATACTTTTATTAAGAAGAATATCATTCTTCTTTTGCTGACGCATCAAAGCCTGTGCTATATCTGCAAGGTTACCACCTTGATTCATTATATTTTCGTCTTCAATTTTTCTAGACTGCATATTCACCTCACAATAATTTTATACTATATGTATGATACGAAAAACAGAGTGAATTAATCACTCTGTTTATCGGTTAAAGGTTATTGTTTTAAATTGGATTAGACGGTTTCGCCAAGGTCGCCTGAAACAATGCCTGTAGCATAATCATCAGACAAGTACTTGTCATCTTCCCAAGCAGAAGTTGGAAGAGCAGATACATCAGTCCAACCAGATTGTGGGAGAACATCAAGAACTCTCTTGTTAAGTCCGTTCTTATCCTTCAAAACAAAGAATGGGTCAGCAGAAGCAGCACCACCAGTGACAGAATTGAATCCATCTTCGTCTGCGAGCTCTGTGTAGATACCATCCTTGTAAGAAGAAAGGACGAAGTACTTCTTGGCTACCTGTGGGTAGTCATTACCAATTTGGTACAAATCATTTCCATTAGATGTAGGTTTCTTCATTTTGTTTATCTCCAAAAATTTAATTTCGTTTGTTAAAAAAGGGTGGATATAAAACCATTTCTATATCCACCCGAAAGTGGTTAATATGCTAGATTAGAAAACGAATTCCTGACCTTCACCAGCCCAGATCTTTTCGGTTTCAAACTTAAGCAAACGATAATAGTTATCAGCGCCAAGCATGTTATTGGCGAAAGCATATCTACTCATAACACCAACTCTTGGAGAGAAGTCGTTAGGATCAATAGCCTGATTTACAACACCTGTTACATATGGGCAGAATACTACACCACAGTCAGATACACCAGGTCCCTTGTAAGCAAGAAGAACTTCACCGTTGTCCTGACCAACACCATTAGCGGCATAGTTATCACGGTAAACCTTGATAGAACCGTTAAGGGTACCAATTTCTGGGGTAGCAGTAGAACCATTAACTTCAGAAGTTACCTTGTTGAAGAATGGAGCAGCCTGTTGAAGAACAGAAGCCATATCTGGAGATACAACAGCGATATTAGCAGCACTTCTACGAGTAGCAGTAGCAATATCGTTAGCGACCTTCATGATGAGACCAACAATACGAGAATATCTTTCCTGAGACCAACGACCGATCATACCGTTGTTTACATCGGCTTGTACACCGGCACGGCAGAAGATTGGCTTACAGAGTGACTTACAACGAGCAATTGTTTCACGGTCAATTTCAGCAGTCATTTCGTACTGAAGAACATTAACCATTTCAGTCATCATTTCAACACCCTGCATACGCTTGATATCTTCAGCAGATTCAAGAGAGAAGCTAGCAGCTAGCTTACGGGTCTTAGCAACGATAGACTGACGAGAGAACATCAAACCAAGTTCTGGGATTTTACCACGGATACCGGTTGAGAAATCGTTATGAGTCTGAATTTCATCATAATCACCAGTAATCTTCCAGCTTTCAGCGGACTGAGTATCAACAGCGGTACCAGCATCTGGAGCACCAGAAGTGTTAGCAGTTGAACCAGAGAAGCCAGAATATTCTGGAACAGCCTTCCAAGCGGCTTCTACCAACTTGTTAGGATCGCCTGCATCCTTATAAACATAACGAAGGGCGAAAGCAAGACCAACAGGACCAGAAAGTGGCTGAACACCAACTAATACGTTAGCAAACAACTGTGGGAATACACGGCGAACGAGAGCCAAGGAAATTGGTGCGAAAACAGCCTTGGAGTCACCACCATGAGGGATACCCTGGTCAGCACCAAGTGGAGCGCCTACACCCATTCCGAAATCTTCATTCAATGCGGTTCCAACATCTTGATAACGCTGGTTTTCCATGAGTTTTGCCATATTTTCACGGATATACTTATCCTGAATATTTGCAATAGAGAGAACTGCAGGGGCTTGTGTAGTCCAGCGTTCCATCAATGCCTTTTTAACTGTATTCATTTTATTATCTCCTATTAAATGAGTTTTTGGTATTATAATTTATTTATAATTTTTAACTTACAAGATTTGCGAAATCTGCGAAATCTGCAAGTGTGGTTTGGTTACTAATCTTCATCCATATATCTAGCGGCTTTGTTCATAAAGCTATTAGATGTATCAGATGGTTTCTTGTATTTTTCAGTAATCATATCATCTCTTTCAAGTGCCTTTTCAGTTTTAACAGCACGGGAGACGGGACGAGTTCTGTTTTCATAAAGAGCTTTACGATTGGTGCGGAACATTTCTGTTTGTTCAGAAATCATTTCTACATAATCGTCAATATCTTTTTTGGTTTCAGACAATGACTTGCTTTCAAAGAACTTTTGAACTCTTGCCTTCTGTTGTGGGTCAAGTCCATAGGTCTTTTCAGCAATGGTTGCCTTCTTATTTGAATCTTCAACAAGATCAATCAAGCGCATATTTTCTGCTAATTGTTTCTTAAGAGACTTTTGAAGTTCAGCATTTTCTGCTTTAGCTTCGCGGAGCTTCTTTGAACCAGTGAGGTCCATAGGGACATACTGGTCTTCAAACAAGTGCTGAATGCCTTCAATGATTGGGGCATAGGTTTCAGTCATAGCAGTCTTTGTAATGAGCTTGTCATTAATCTTCTCGGAGATGTTATATTCAAGATACTTGTCTAAGCCGGTAATAACCTTTTCTTCAAGAGCTTGAAGTTCCTGACCATATTTTTCTGTGAATTTTTCATCAAAGTATTCGTAGATATATTGTTCAGCGGCTTCTTCCAACTTCTTGCACTGTGCGTTCAACTTTTCCTGTTCCTTCATAGCAATTTTGGCACAGCGTTCTTCGCAATACTTATTGGCAAGGTCTTCTAGTTCGGCTGTCTTTTTATCAACGGCTTCTTTGATTTTTTGTTTACAAAATTCATCAGCTTTTTTGGTTAAGGAATCAGTTTCTTCGGCTAACTTAGCTTTAAGTCTTTCTTCCACAGCTGATTCAAAGGATTCTTTAATTTCCTGTAAATCTTCTGCAGTAAGAACACCGGCAAGTTTTTCAAGAATTTTATCCATTGTGATTCCTCCAATTATTAATGAACATTTGTGATTAACACAATTTATTTATAATAAAAAATTCGTCAGATTTTTAAAATCTGGGCAATAATAAAACCGTGGCCTTTAACCACGGTTTATTTAAATCGTTTTTATCTTATTATTCACCTGTTGCAATCATTTCATAAGTTGAATATTGTAATGTAACTGCTCTCTGAACCTTTTCAGAACTTTCCTGACCAAGAGAAACAGTAGCAACATTCTTAGGCCAAACATAGTAGAACTTGTATTCAATAGGTAATTTACTCTTCAATGCAGAATCATAAAGTACAACACGAACAGTAGCACAATAGTCTTTCAAGAAGTTAGATGAAGCACCACCGGTAATACCAATAGCATCAATATCGTTCTGGAAAGCATGATTATAAAGTAAGTTTTGCCATCTGTGTAAAGCCTTAGAAATGTACATATCCTGGAACTCATCAAATTGTACTTCCAAAGTACCAGCCATAGTAGCCTTACCAGGATAAACTATTTTAGAGCCCATATATTCTGTTGAGAGTTCACCAAATTCCTTTTGAGGCAAGCTAGCAGTCTTGGCACGAAGCATAAAATCATCTGTACCAATTATTTTAGATAGTGCGGACCCACTTTCGTATTCAAAAATAACCTGAAATAGCCAGTTTTTGGCTAAATCTGACATGTTTTTGATTGAAGTAGTAAACACACTCATGTTATTATTAAGAGACATATTTATTCTCCTTTATCTTTTTTAAAACTTTTAAGATAATTTTCACCATATATTGTATTTATATAAGTTATATATTTACTACAATCAGTAATTATTTTTACTTTATTATCCATCATACATTTATATTTAGCGTTATCTTTTGTATTTTCTTGTAATAATTTAGACATTAAACAAGGATTTTTAATTTCAACAATATCGTTTTCAACAATAAAATCTGGTATATAAGTATATTTAATACCATTAAAATAATATGGTAAATTAAGAGTTTTTCTGCTAATATTAATATTGTGGTCTTTACAGTAAATATAATAAGCTAATTCCCAAGAACTATGAAACAATTGTTCTTCATAACAATATAAAGTCATATTTTTAAATGAAGAAACAATCTCAGCCATTTGTATACTTTTTGCTTCTTTTTGTTCTTTAGTCCAGACACGAGTACCAACACAAGCTTCACTTAATTTATCACGATTTTCTTGTTTTTTGTAATAGTTTGTTAGTGATTTACTTATTTTCTTTTTAATTTTTTTAGAAGAATGAACTCTTTTAAATTTTTTAGAAGTAGAAATTCCTTCTTTTCTTGCTTCAACTGTATCTTGTGTTTGTTGAAGAGTAAATAAACCATTACATCTTATAGAACAAAATCTTCTATAACTAAATCTATTAAATTCAGTTTCACTTCCACAACAAGGACATATACCTTCATTGTATTCTTTATAATACAAATCATAATATTCTTGTTGAGTTAAATGGTGAATGTGTGTAATGTGTTTTGATAAAGCACTTAATGCTTTAGTTCTTTTACCGCATACTTTACATATACATAATATATCTGACATAATACCTCTATTATTGTGTTAGATAGGCACCGTTGGGGAACGGTGCCGTTTTTTGTTTATATTATTTTATATTTACTGCTTTACATCAACAGAACTGTCCTTAACCACAGCGACGTGCATTGGGCAAGTACCAATATCAGTATCTGGTGCGATTTGTGAAGGCTTTTCTAACTTGTGTGTATGACCATCACCCAAAGGTAAAACTTCCCAGTTTACAATTAAGTGAATGTGTGAAGCTACACAAGCTAAATTGGTTTCGTGGTCTGGATTATCTACAATCACATCGCTGGTATAACCATAACCAGTAAGATTATCCCAGATAACATACTTGTGGTGGTGAGGACCCATCCACTGTGAACCCTTGAATACTTCAGTATCACCGGCTTCAGCAGTATTTTCATTCAATGGAGCAGTTTTCTGCATTTCGTTTTTCAAATAATCTTGTAAATTCATAATTGAAATCCTATCTATATAAGTATTTATATAACTTCGTTTATATTAGAACCCCAAATCATCACCAGAATCTTCATCAGCTTCATCGCCACCTTCTTCCTTAACAGCGTCAGCAGCAGCTAATAATGCAGCCTTTTCTTCTTCAATTAATTTGTCATTTCTAATTCTTTGTTCAGATGTAAATCCCAAGATATCTTCTAGGAAGAATTGACGAGAGAACAAAGGACCCATATCTTCAGAACCTGGCTTGACATTTGTAAGTGTTGGAAGGAATTGAGAATAAGCACCAACAACACCACCACGCTTTTCTACCATAGCCAAGTCACGCATACGTTCAAAGTCTGTTGCAGGAACAAGGTCAATGTTGTATATGTTTTTATCAAGGAACTTACTCTTATATCCACGAACTTGCAAATGAACGATAAAAATCTGATAGATAATATCAGCAAATTTTCTACGAAGACGCTTATTTAACTTTTGGAAACTAGCTTCTTCAAGAGTTAATGCTTCAATACCTTGTGTATATTGGGCTCCACCACCTTCAGCAGACTGCCATCTTCCAGATGGTATCATCATAGCATCTGCTACCTGTTCACGGAACATCTTAACATCATCTAACTGACCATTAAATTCGGTAGAACCTTTGAAACTTTCAATAGTAGAACCTTGACCATCAACATCTTGTGCCAACCAGAAATCTTCTACGAAAGCCTGTACATTGTTATTACAGTTAATCATACCAGTAACTGGGTCAATAGTTAACTGTTTACGATATTTTGCACGAAGTTCCTGCATATATTCTGGAACAAGATTTACAGGCATTTTACCAGTAAAGATTTTGAAAATTCTCTTTTCAGGTGCACGTGTAATACGATATACAGTCAAAGCATCTTCAATAGCACGAAGTTGGTTAATTGGTCTAACAGCGGCTTCAAGGTGACCTCTAACATCGTTTCTATTGTTACCCCAGAAACCATAATTAGAATAAGCTATTTGGTTCATTGTAAAGGTTTTAGCTTCACCTTGTTGGTTATCTGGGTCAAGCATCTTGGTATCTTCAATAAAACCTTTTAACAAACCATCATCGTAAATACACATTGTACAGTATGGTGGTAATTGTTTAATACCAGCAACAGCATTACCTTCACTGTTCAAACAAATTTCAAGGAACAATTCAGCATCAATGAGCCAAGTATAGTAATAATACCACATTTTATCTTTACCGATAACGCAGTTAATAATATAATTGAACTCATCTCTTAAAGTCATTAATTCAGTTTCAGTAAATTTACTTCTATAAGCTTTATCAATATCAAATGTTGCTACTTCACCACTTGCATTTTCACAACAAGCTTCATCAGCCATCATTGTAAGACATTTTCTTACAAATGGATAAAGAGCCAAATTACGATAGGAATTTATTCTTTGTCTTTTGGAAGAGAATACAGCATCAAATAAGATACCATTGGAGTCATAAGGGTCAATGGGGTCGGCATATCCTGTTCCATAACCAAATACAGCATTTCTCCAGTTTCGTGGGTCTTCACTCTTACCAAAAGAGTTCTGTGCAGCGTCCATCTGACGCTGTTGTGAATGTTCCGGTTCAGGTAAAAGGAATTTGTCTGATAGTGGGTTCCAAAAACTAAAATTCATAATATCACCTCAATTAATTTGTTTTAAAATTTACGATTTTATCTAAAAGTCTTTCTGGTAGGTACATTGTTAAATCTGCTATCAAGGATTTATCTTTCATATTTTTAAAATCAGTATGTGCTGCAGAAAGAAATGCCCAATCTTTACAAAGTGTATCTGTTATATCGGCTATTTGTGCTTGGTTAAATTCTAATTTTGGTTGTGAAACAAAACCATCTTCATTAGCAGGTTCATTTCTATCATCTCTTAAAGTTTCAATGTAACCGAATTTGTATAAAGTAACTAATTGTTTTAACCATTCACCATCTTCAGTAGCTTCTTGACACCAGTCCCAGCCAATATCAATTCCCTTTGTATAATCAGACCAAATAATTCCTTCAGGCCATTCTCTCAAGATACTTTCTTGAAGATAATCTTGAAAACCACCACAAAAACCTTCAAATTTTGGAGCGAGTAATTTATCTTTTGTATTTGCTGCTAATTTTTTGTAGGAAGCATATAAACTCTTCTTTGGATTTTCACCATCACGGGATACATTTATATCAGGTCTTTTCTTGTTGTATTTTGCCATACCCATATTTTTACGGGCAGTAAATGATTTTTCCTGTTTTCTCTTGATTAAATCCATTTTAGCTGCACGCTTGATTTTACCTTTTCTCTGACCGAGTTTACGATTTCTTCGTTCTGCAGCTGTAATACGAACTTCACGAGGTTTCCCGTTTTCGTCATATTCAACACGATATTTACCAGGTCTGGTGGTTTTCCATTTTTTGACCTTTTTATTGCCACGAACCACATATTTTACATACAGTGCTTCGTTCATCTGGTCTTCCATATACTCATTGAAATTCATACTATATTTATGTAAATAAAAATTTACAATAAAGATATTGACATCTTAAACTTATTTTACTAAGTTTACTATGTAAAATCAACGAGGTAACTATGTTAGAAACCATCAAAAAATATTGGTCTTATCAAAAAAAACTAAAGTTCTTGGAAAATCAGTACAACTGGTTCAATGGTAAGTACTTTGGTTTTAAGTTGCCCAAAATCAGTTTGACGCTTGAAACTGAAGGAAAATTCAAAGGACGATTTTCACAAGAAGTTGATTTAAAAGAAAACAGATTAATTCCTGTTGCCATTAGAATTGACGAACAAGTTTTTAACGATTATAAACTTTTTCGGGATACTTTAGTTCACGAAATGGTACATTTTTATGACAGCATCAAAAATCCTTTATCTAAAAAGGAATTTGATAAAGCCAAAATATACCGTGAAAAAGCATTTGAAGCCAATACAGAAGAAGATTTTGATAAATGGTTAAAGCTTTTTCGTGAAACCCTTAATAAAGATGGCGGACATACTCATACTTTTAAATCCATTTGTCACGAATTGAATGAAGAATTTAGGGAATTGAGTTTGAGAGTTAAAGCAGACGAAGCAAAACTTTAAAAGAAATGGCACCCGCCAGGGTGCCATTTTTGTTGCTTTGAAACGTGTTCGGATTTTTTACGGTTATTAACCGTGGAGGCAACAAATTTATTCTAGGTCAATAGCTTCGGCATAAAGAGCTTTAATACTCTTTCTATAAGCCTTCTGTGCATCAACATAGTCATTCAATGCAGCTTGAGCTTTACCACCGAATAGTTTGAACATAAACATAGTAAAGACCTTCTTACCAGCATTCTTGATAGCATTGAAAGCATCACCCAAGAAACTTTCATTGATGTAGCTTTCATTTTCCTTTTCAAGATTTTTCCAACGAGCAGCCTTAGCTTTATCAGCCCAAGCAGCCTGTCTAGCTTTCATATCCTTACTAGCCTGGAACTTAGACATCTTACCTTTTTCGTCTTGTGTGTAATATGTAGCCTTTAATGTAGTTGCAGGTTCCATCTTTGGCATCTTCAAAAGACCTTTTTCCAAAAATTCAGAAACGAGTCCACCAAGGAAACCAGTCAACTGTTTAGCCTTTTCAAGCAAATATTCCTTATCCTTTTCAGCTTCAATGAGTTCAGGTGATTTAAGGAGAGAAATTACTTGTTGTTGAAGATTAGCATTGACTTCGTCCTGAGAAACAGGCTTCTTAACACAATCAATAACAACACCAACAAGACCTTCTTCAGTTTTACCTGTAGAAATGAAGATAGAACCACTTTGTTCGGTCAATTCATACATTTCCTTTGCTACATCGTCAATATCTTCAGCAGCAGTCTTAATCTTTGCCTTATAGAGACTTTCCCAACCCTTCCAGTTCTTCAAGTCTTCCATTGTGTCTGTATTGAATACAGTATTTAACTTGTTTACAACTTCTTGAGCTCTTTCCTGGGTAGCTTTATCTTTACCATCACCAGCAAGCTTCAAAATGCGTTTTTCAAGTTCTGCTCTACTATCTTTGATACCGTCATATTCAGATTTTTCATCAATTAGAATATAACCCTTACCATTAAGATACTGTTTGGCTTCTAATATATTCATTTTTATCTCCTAAATGTTAAATCAATTTATTTTATTTATAACTTTTTCTAAAATAGTTCCCAACGAATACCAATTTTAGCGTGTGGATTAACTTTGGAGTTGCTGTAATCTACACCAATCTGACCATAGAATTTTTCCTTAATTATTATTCCAGCACCAATCTCAGGAACTATATCAAAATCAAGATTAGCTTTCACATTTCCATCAAGATAAATGTTAAATAAATCGTCCTTTACAACCACAGTTTTCTCTTCCGTTTTTTCGTCTTTATGAGTTTGTGTAGTGTTTTCATTGAATGCAGAATCTGCTTTGGCAACATACAGAGTATCGTGAACAGTTTTTATAACTTCTTTTTCAACAACTTGGGTCACATATTTAGTTTCAATTTGTGTTTCAATCTCAGTATTTTCGGCTTCTTTTATGATAGTTGAATCTTTGTAAATGTATGTAACTTTTGTTTTATTTGTGGTTTGTTTGCTTTGCAAGACCTGCCACAGACTGTCATTCTTTTGTAGTTCATACGCATACACACTATCACTGTAAGACTTCAAAGAATCGTATCTATTCTGCTCAATACTGACAACTGTACATAGGGAGTCGGTAGTGGCTTGGGAAGCCACTAGATTTTGCGAATATTTGTGATTAAGATTAACAGCATATAGAATGCTTACAATCAAACTTATGGCAAGAACCACCAGAGAAATGTTTTTTACTGTATTAACATTGAATTTCATACTATATTTATGTAAACATATTTTTACAATAAAACTATTGACAAACTTATAATCGTATTATAAGTTTATATTGTAAAATAAAAGGAGTTAATTATGAAAAATAAAAAAAGTTTAGAAGAATTAGAAAATGAAAGTTATATGTGGTCATTAATATTAGAGGCCAGTCCTTTCATTTCTATTGCTTTGGGTTGTTTTATAATGTTATTCATTAGAAATTCATTATTGTAAATTAATTTTTACAATATTTCTATTGACAATTTGAACTTAATTTACTAAGTTTGACTTAGAAACAACAAATGAGGTAACAAATGAAAGAATTTTTGAAAGAATTGAAGGAATTGCTCAACAAACACAATATGGAAGTTGGGTATTATGACCGTGATGAATGTTTGTACGTGGAAAACAAAACCACAGGCGATAAGTTCTGGTTCGCAAACAATGAAATCACTGTTGTTGGTTTGGAAAATATCATTTCTCAGGAGTAATACAATGAAGCAAGAAACACTCACAAACTATCTCCAACTCCGTTCTGAAGTTCGTAATCGTGCTTTTGAAGTGTTCAAGAAGGTATATCACGAACTTATTCTTGCAACTAACTGCACAAATGAATACTATGAGCGTCTT
>Ga0326513_10002700_pt1 | contig 13030 bp, 8 predicted proteins | sample 2_2465_0518_D_FD_203654 | JGI IMG/M metagenome (GOLD analysis project Ga0326513, IMG submission 203654) | Bovine rumen microbial communities from UC Davis, California, United States - 2_2465_0518 | ecosystem: Host-associated > Mammals > Digestive system > Stomach > Rumen | place: USA: California...
GTAAAGACTTCAAAACAGCCGTCAGAGAAACAACGCTGATTGTCAAGGCTGCAAAAAGCAAAAAGATGGACACAATTTTCAACGGGAAAGTCAGAGGAGTCATGGCATGTAAATCCTTTGTCCAATAAGGCCTTTCACCCATTGCCATCCTGAAGGATACTTAAGGGAAGCTTTCGGAACTGTGGTTGTGATTGAACTTTTCCATGAAGTTTTTGCACCCGCCATAATCCAGTTTCTGGTTGACGCACCTCCCGTCATGACCCAATCACCAGAACGGAGCCCTGTCATTCCCGCTGGTCCCCAGTGCGAGACAACCTGCGCAGATCCACGTGTAATCCCCTGAGGAAGAGCAAATGCTACTGACGCAATCCCAGAGGAAAGACTACCAAGGGAATGGCTAATCCTTGTGTCAGAATCACATGGGTCATAATAAGAATCAAACAAATTCGGATTAAACAAACCAAACAAGCCATCGCATGTTGCGGCAGACAATACACCATCGGCTGTCGCAGCTGCGCCGCGTTTAAGGTCGCCATAAGATGAACTGTCGAAAATCATCCAGGGTTCATCATTTCCCAAATGAACCGGTCCAAACCATATTCCCCACAGACCTAATGGATCTATTCGGTCAATAGGCGCATTCCCGCAGAACGCATACAGATTCACCCCGCCGCCCAATCCAATCGGGTCCTTGCTGAGCCAGCGGCCCGTTTCGGAGTCATACCACCTCATGCGGAAGTTAATCAACCCGGTTGCGGCGGACCACTCGCGGCCCTGGAAGCGGTAGCGGATGGTGGCGAGCGCAGGGATAGAAACGCTTTCGTCCAACACGTTTCCCCATGCGTCGTATGTCCAGCGGGCGACGACGTTGTCGCTTGCATCAACATAGCCCCATACGGTGCCCTGGATGTCGGTCAGAGGGTAATATGTTTGCCCCAGCGCGTCGTAGGAATAGATGTATTCACAAAATCGCATTGGTGTAATTATACCAAAAACAGGCGCATCATGGAGAATCACCGGCGAGGCGAGAGAGACCACTGGGCGGCGCGGCGGAGCGGGGCCGGCGCGGCGGCATCGGAAAGGACTTCCTCAAGCATGGCGCGGGAGGATACGACGCCGCGCTCGCCACAAAGCTGCGCCGCCATGACTCGTGCAGCGGGGGCGGCCTCCGTGTCGCTGGCGCATGAGACGAGCATGGCGTCAAGCCGTTTCCCGTCGATGTGCGGGTCGAATGCCGAGACATCGGAGAGGGCGCGGAACGCGGCGGCGGCGATGACGGTTCGTGTCTCGGCTGCGGCGGCGAGGAGGGCGTCGCGGCATTGGCGGGCGTCATCGGAGTCGGGGTCGTATGTGCCACTGCGGTTCAAGGCTTGGGAGTAAAGGCCGATGTGCTGGACGGCGAAGTCGCGCGTGATGTCGTCGTGGGCCTTGTCGCGGTAGAGCGCGACCATCGTTTCGCCGTAGTCTGTCGGGATGGCTGGCAAAGCAAGCAACTCGTCCATCAGCTGGTTCTTGTCGGAAGCCGCCTGGCCGCGCTCTTGGGCTGATGAGTCGTCCGACGGCTGCGATACCAATGCAGAGACCATTTCTTCTGGGATTTTGGTGGCGACAGGCACATGTGACGAAGAATTCAATAATGGAATTTTTTTACTCTAATGCCATCGGAACCGATTTTTTCAATAGTCGAATTTGTTGCCAGATACACGACATCCCCTTTGTCTGGCAAGAACAATTCAACTGATTCATTTGCCGTAGCGCGAAAATTCGATTTGTCGATGGGGCCTTTCGTGATTAGGATTATATTATCCGATCCTACTTCATCCGCATATAACACATGATAATAGCCAACAGTGGCTCCGCCGCTCCGCTGACACAAAACGAAGTTTCTATCTCCAATTGCGAAGGTTTGGCAAATATTTTCGGCTACTGAATAGTCGAAAGAAAGATAATCATACAAACAATGGCACAGCCACGCCACCAAAACAAAAAAGAAGCTGAATATCGCCCATTTACTGTACTTGTGTTTGAAGTGCATGATAATAACCCATTCATTTCAACATAATCGCTTGTTGCATTAGTTCATCAAGAGAATGCCCTAATGGGGATTTGTCATGCATTTTTATGAATTTTACCAGCCTTGTCTTCATTCCCTCAACATCTTTTCCGCAAGGATTCTTGCGTCTGAAATCAATCGATGCCTTTGATTGATCGACAATGCTTATCCATGATAGGCGTTTTATGCCCCATGGCCTTTTTTCTTCGCACATTTTTACAATACCTTCAACTCTGAAACCATCCGCATCCCAGAACATATACGCGCCATTTTTCACATCAATTGGCTCCAAATAGCCACGCATTTCATCTATGCTATTGAAAAGCATGATGTCCCCTTTTTCATCTGACAGTATTGGAAATTTCATCAAAACCTATCCCCGAAAGATTGATCAGAACTTTTTATATTCCAAGGGCGATGGCGACCAATTCCTTGTCCTGGACGCGTTGAACCATTTGGATTAGTCCCCCGTCTGTGATAATGTGGTCGTTCGCCGAACTTAGTGCTGTTTTTTTTATGAACGCATGAATGAGAGTAGCAAAACAGAAGAATGATTAAAGCGCATATGTCCATGAATGGAGAGTCACGAGGTTTATTTAACACTCTTCTAAAGAAAAGATAGTATGCCAAAAGAAGATAACAAGGCAATTTCCATACGGGGTCACTACTTTCAAAAAAGCAAATAATGGCTCCGATGCCTATAAAAACAAGGATGAAGATTATACAAAATCTTTGCCATCTGGAATTTGCTTGCCGCATGCTGAACTCCTTTCTAAAACTTCATACTAGAACTACAAGAAATGCATAGAATTAAAACACTAAGAATAAAAAGAGTCTTAATTTTGTATCAAGGAAAACAAGTGAAGTCGCAATAGCGAAGACCATCAGGGGAACCATCGACCTTATTCGCTGGCCTCTTGAATTAAAATGTTTTGTTTCCATAACCTATTCTAAAAGTGCGTTCACTGCTGCGTTGATGGCAAATCCACACCTCACTCCCCAAGACCATACTGTTGCTCCCCATCCGACTGCACCAGTAGCTTTTGAAACTGTGCCAAGGGCCGCCTTACTTGCGGAAAGACGTGAAGCCAATTTTGCACCTTCTTCAGCCGCAGCGATTTTTTGTGGAATACTCCCTTTAAATAAGGCGCCGGCAATTGTAGCATCCCTAATCTGCGACTCTGCCGCCTTGTCTGCAAACCAAGAAAGAAAACTTGGTGCTGTCGCGCTACAGAATGAATTGAAATCGACGATGGCGAACAAATCGGTGTAATACAATCCAAAATATCCAGAATAGTCGGAGAGCAAATTATTATAGTTCTCGGTAAACTTATCGCGCCACCCATTCCTGTAACTTTCACACAATCCTAAAAAATCCGTAATATTGATTGGGTCATTCCCGCAGAACGCATACAGATTCACCCCGCCGCCCAATCCAATCGGGTCCTTGCTGAGCCAGCGTCCTGTTTCGGAATCATACCACCTCATGCGGAAGTTGACGAGTCCAGTAGCGGCGGACCACTCGCGGCCCTGGAAGCGGTAGCGGAGAGTGGCGAGAGCCGGAACGGTGCAGACCTCGGAGAGAACGTTGCCCCAGGCGTCGTATGTCCAGCGGGCGACGACGTTGTTGCCCGCGTCGGCATAGCCCCAGACAGTGCCCTGGACGTCGGTCAGAGGGTAATATGTCTCGTCGCCAATCTTCACGGCGAGGAGGTTGTCGATGCCCTCCCCCCAGACGTAGGACGCGACGACGTTGCCCTGTCCGTCGATGTCGGCGACGCACTGCCAGCCGTCGTCATAGACGTGCATGACAGTCCCTTCGGCGTTCGTCGTCGAGACGCGACGCCCCAGCGCGTCGTAGGCGTAGCCCTCCGCGAAGACGCCGTTTGTGGAAACCGAGACGAGCTGGTATTGCCCGTTCCAGGCCAGGTCGAGCGTCGGTCGGCCAACCCGCTCAATATGCGTGACACACCCCGCCGCATTGTATGAATACGATCCGCCCGTCCAGGAGGCGAGGCGGTCGCCGGTGCCGAGCGCGTAGGATGTGGCCGCCCCGCCATTGACGCGCGACGCGCGGTTCCCCGCCGCGTCGTAGGCGTATGACACGCCGCCGTCGGAGACGAGGCGGTCAAGGTCGTCGTAGGCATACTGGCGGTCGAATGCGCTCCCGTCCAGCGAATGGCTGCGCGAGACTATGCGCCCCGCAGCGTCGTAGGAGTAGGCGAAGCCGCCAAGGGACGCGCCCTCCGCAGTGCGCCAGACGATGTTCGTCACGCGGTCCATGATGTCGTAGGCGTATTCCGCGACAAGGCCATGGCCGTTCGTCACGGCGGCGAGTCGGCCGTTCCAGTCGCAGTAAGCGAACCCGAAAGCCCCGGCGGGGGAGTCGATTCCCGTCCACCTGCCGGCGTTGTCGTATGAGTAGGCTGTCGTCCCGGCGACGGAGGAGACGGCGGCCGCGTCCCCGCCGTTCCGGCGGGAATACTCCACCGTTGTCCCATCCGCGCCATGCGAGGAGACAAGCCAGCCCGTCGCCGCGTCGTATTCGTTGGAGACGGTCCCGGCGCCGTTCGAGGCGGAGGTGGACAGGCCGTCGCCGTCGTAGGAGAACGACAGCGTGGAGTCGGGATATGCGATTGTCGCGAGGTTGCCGTCGGCGTCGTAGCCGTATTCGACGGCGGTCCCGTCGAAGCGCGTCTCAGAAGACACGAAGCCGCCGACAGCGTATTGGCGCGACATAACCTGCCCCTCTACGTTGGTGACCGCCACGACGCGCTCGTTCTCGTCGAGGACGTATGTCTCCGCCCTGCGTCCCATGGGGTCGGTGATTGCGACGACGTTCAGCTGCGGGTCGTGCTCCACGCCGAAGAGCGTGTTCGTGACTCCGCCGACAATGCGCCCCGCATGGACGGGCAGGCCGAGAACCCACTTGTATGCGTCCTCGCGGCCGAGCGCGTCGGTGTGGCGCGTGACGCGCCGTCCGTTGCCCTCGTATTCAAATGACTCCTCCGTGCCGTCAGGGAATGTGACCGAAAGCGGGTTCCCGCGCCAGTTGTTGGACAATGCGGTTCCGCGTTCCGTTCCGTCCGGGCCGGGGAGGGCCAGGGACGAGACATGGCCGAGGGCGTCGTAGCCAAGCGACACCGGCGGCAGGCATTGCGGGGCGATGTTGGTCGCATAGCCGGTGTCGTCGTATGAGATGTCGATTCTGCCGCCGTCTGGGGAAACGAGGGCGCGCGGGCGCTCATTCCCGGTCATGAGAATCTGCGAGACCAGGCGCGAATCGTTCGTTCCTGCGCCATAGACGGTGACGTCCAGCCCGTTGGTCGTCCATTCGGAAATCCTGCCTTCCGGCGAGACAGTGCGGCGCGGGATGTTCCGCCTGTCGTCCCAGGAGATTCTCGTGAAGCGCGAGGGCGCGGCGCAGTAGCCGGTTCCGGCCGACACGACGCGGTGCCTCGCGTCATGGGACATCGCGTTTTCCACGAAGGCGCCTGTCGCGGAGCTGGCGAGGCGTTCGCGGACGAGATCGCCACCGCCGCCGTAGGTTTTTGAAAGCGTCTCCCCGCCCGTCGTCCGCGAAAACTCCCTGCCCTTGCCGTCGAACAGCAGGGACGTCCTGACCGTCCCCCAGGCCGTCTCCCTTTCCTCAAAGGCATACTTGGCGCCGAAGGCGAGGCTGGTGGAGAAGAGCCCCCCGTCCATCTCCATGTGCGAGCACTGGGGGCGCAGGTCGTCCGACAGGCGGATATAATAGAAACTTGAGGACAGCCCGTTCGCGTCGGTCTTGCGGGAGAGCGCCGGGCACTGGAACGACGCCATGTTCAATGCGGCCGGCGCCGCCTTTGGCATGGCGCGCGATGCCCGCGCCTGCGACATCTGGACGGCGACGCAGTTTCCGGGCGAGGCGCCGCCGCCGGACGGAAGGCTGCGCAGGCCGTTCATAGCATCCCGGGAGCCTGGGGCCGGCGGGCTGGAGTAGCGGTAGGAATTCGTAGACGCGATGGCGCCGTCGTGCCGCACCACCATCTCCAGGACGCGCCAGGCGCCGTGCCCGCCGACGGAGATGTCCGCGAAAACGTTTTCATCGGGCGTAGTCACCCGCGCAAGGGAGCCATCCTCGCCGTATTCGAAACCGAGCCATTTCCCGCATGGGTGCGACGCCCTTGACACGGGGCCGGACGGCCTGTCGCGTTCCAGCGTTATGGCCGTCCCGTTCCACGCGGAAATGGACGAAAGGCGTCCGGCGGAGTTGAACGAGTACGTCAGCGCCTCCGGCGTGGTGACGGAGTATTCGCCCCCGCCGAGATCGTCAAGCCTGTAGCCGTCGGCGTTGAATGCGGACCCGCCTTCTGCGGGAACCGCAAAGGTGTGAACGGCGTCCGACGGCCCGGCCTCGCCGGCGGAACGGACGCGTATTGAACCATTCGCCTCCTCAAGCCGCCATTCGTACGAATGCGTCCATCCGAAGCCGAGCGGCCCCGCCGCAAGGGTCCGGCTGCAATAGGCCCTGCGGAACACCAGGTCGATGTCGGGGCAGGAGACGCGCAGGTCCTCCACCACGTCAAACACCGAACCGTCGGCGTATCCGATTGGATCCGCCGTCGTCCCCTGGCGCGGGCTGTCGGGTGGATCCTCGACGGGCGCGATGTTCGCGTTGGACTTGCTTGACGGCGGCCCGGAAAATGCGGGTGCCGCCATCAGGCAAAATGCCAGGAATGTTTCCGCGATTCCCCTCCTCATTGCGCAAATTCCTTTCCGTCGAAGTAGCCGTGGAGGAACTGGCACGGATGGTTCACGCCTTCGGGAACGAAGAACCAGTATGGCAAATCGCCAGTCGTCCTGTCGAAGTCTCTTGCCGAAAACTCCAGCCGCCCAGATCCGTCGGCGAAACTGATGCCGGAACTGGACGTCATTTTGAATTGAACCGATTCGGGGAGGTCGAAGGCCGAAATGCGGTTCCCGACGATTCGGGTCCCGTCTTCGAGCCGTTCCGTCCCGTAGTATTTTCCCTCAAGGGTGTAGAATATCCAGAAGGGCCGCAGCGCGGCGCTCCCGGCGACGGATGCGTCGGGGTTTGGCAGCTCGCACGCGAATGCGGTCGGATGGGAGAACAGCGGCACGGAAAGCGAGCAGACGCATTGCGCCCCCGACGGCGCCAAGGAGACAAGTTCCGCCCCCCCGTCCCACGCCACGGTCATCCGCTCCAGCCCCTTCCCTGTTAGCCGTATCGAGTTCCTCTTGCCGCGCCAAACCGGAAGCTCCCCGCCAAGGGGGCATTCGACCACGCAAACCTTCAGCGCGTTCGTCGAACCGCCCGCCGCCCCGGCAACCGCATATTCGCCCGCCGAGTCAAACATGAACGGAATGGCCGGCGACGCGCCGTCCGCCACTGCCGAGCCATTGACGGAAATCGTCCCGTCGGCCCCGCCAAGCGTCAGCAGAAGCGAGTCCCCCCTGCGCAGCACGGTGTCCGTTTCGTCCAGGACATTGAAGCCATCCCAGGCAATCGAAACGCCCTCTTCCTTGAAGCCTCGCTCGTAAACCATGCGCGTCCCGGTGGCTGATTCCGCGTTCAGCGGCACGTCGGCCCACCAGCCGCAGTCCGGTAGCGGGCGGGCGTCCAATGCGCGCCCGCCGCATGAAATGGAGGGCAATTCGGCGCTAACGCCGCGAAGGCAGAATGGCGAAACCTTGGAACGGATTGACGCGCCCCTCGCCGCGCCGGTGTCGCGGTGGCGGCTGTCAATCCAGTCCGCGACGCCGTTGCCGTCCGAATCGGGGCCGCCGAGAGCGCAAACGGCGATGTCCCCAAACGCGAAGTCGGCGGAGTTGGAGAAGTTCTGGAACTCGAACTCCAAGTCGTGGACCCCGGCGGGAAGCCAATGCGTGTTGAACCTGACTTCGCCCGCCTTTCCGGCAGATGAGGATGGCACCCTTGCCTCGCCGACGCGAAGCCCGTCTACGCGGCACACGAGTTCGGCGTCGGAGGCCCCTTTGAAAAAGGTCTCCATCCGCAACTGGAAAAATCCGGCGCTTTCCGTCACCAGGTCGTCTTGGAAAAGGACCTTCCCGCATCTTCCGGCAAGCAGGACGAAACCTTCGCACTTGTACCAGGTGCCGACGGCCAAATCGACGTCTGGCGCATGGATGACCCCGTTGGTTGTCACGGTTCCGTCAAAATCGGCGAGCAGGGGGTCGCTCAGGAAGCCCAAGGCCTCCTCGCCGTCCGAAACGCCGTCGCCGTCGGTGTCGGCGAGGAGGCGGTCGGTGCCGTGGCGCATCTCCTCAATGTTGGGGAGACCGTCGCCGTCGGGATCGTCGAGGGCGTCGTCCGCGAAGGGGTCGGTGCCGTTCGCGGCCTCCCAGCCGTCTGGCATGCCGTCCCCGTCGGTGTCGGCGGCAAACGGGTCGGTGCCGATGCCGTATTCTTCGAGCGAGGAAAGGCCGTCCCCGTCAGGGTCGTCCGCAGCGTCCGATGCGTCGAGCGGGTCGAGGCCATGTTCAGCCTCCCAGCCGTCGGGGATTCCGTCGCCGTCCGTGTCCGCCGCGTTGGGGTCGGTCCCGGCGGCGAACTCCTCCGCGTCCGCCATCCCGTCGCCGTCGGCGTCGCCGGGGCCGTCGCGGTCCAGCGTTCCGAAGTTGCGTAACTCCCACTCGTCGGGCAGCGCGTCGCCGTCGGAGGACAGCCCCTCCGGCCGCGCGAAGCCGACATAGATGTCGTCGAAGTACCCGCGCCCGCCTGAAAGGTCGAATGAGTGGATCGCCCCCGAGTCTCCGCGCATGGAGAGCCCCCTGCTGGCAAGAATGCCGTCAAGGTAGAAGTCGTAAACGCGGTTGGGGAAGTCGAAGCGGAACGAACATCTGAACCATTTCTCCTCGCTTTCGACTCTGAAAGCCGTGTTCGTGACATATACGTCGCCGTCCGCTAGGACCGGATGCCCCGATCCATCGAAAGACAGGACGGCGAAGGAGTCTTCGTGGGCTGAATCGAGATTGCCGCATCCAAAGGAAGTCCTTTGCCAGAGGTCCATCCAGACAACCTCGGCGCGGCTTGCCGCCGGGTGCGCCACATCCACGTCGTCGCCATCCTCAATGGAACCGCCGTGGACTTCCAATGCGGCAACCCCGCCGTGGACGACGCCGCCCTGAACAGTCGCGGCGACATTCGTCGCCGAACTTGCGGCTGAAACGCTCCAGCCATGCTGGCCCGCAATGTCCCCCAAGGCGACGTCCGGCTCTTCGAAGGTCTCCCTGAAAGCGGCATGGGCGGGTGCGTCCGCGCTGAAGGGATTCAGCCCGTTCGCCGCCTCCCACCAGTCTGGAAGCCCGTCCCCGTCGGTGTCGCCGTTGGGCGCGATGGGGTCGGTCCCCGCGCGGAACTCCTCCAAGTCGGTCATCCCGTCGCCGTCGGTGTCAAGGCCGCCATCATGCGAAAGGTCGCCAAAGTGGACGATCTCCCATTCGTCCGGCATTGCGTCGCCGTCAGACGACAGGCCAAGCGGGCGCTCCGTCGTGGCCACGACGTTGTCGAGATACGCATGGCCGCTGATTGCCACCTGGTGGAAAGACGTTTCTTCACCGCGCATTCCAAGCCCCTCGCCGACGATGACGCCATCGACATACAAGTCCCATGTCCGGGACGCATAGTCAAGTTTCGCGGTGCAGCGCAGCCAGCGCCGCCATCCCGAAACGGCGAAGACCGTGTTCGTGAAAAGGGACGAGCCGTCAGACATCACGGGGTTGCCACCAGTCGTGAACAGGAAAAAGACAGTGTCATCCCTGTCGTCATCGAACGCGGACGATCCCGAAAAGGGATATTCGCGCAAATCGACCCACACGACATCGGATGCGCCGGTGATTGAATGCGACGCGCCCGCGCCATCGACGCCAAGCGCCCCGGCGCCCTCATAGACGACTTCGGTTTGCACGGCGGCGCATTCGACAACGCCGGTCGCCGCCCAGCCATGCTGCCCCGCTATCGGGCCTGGCAGGACATCCGGCGCCTCGAAGGGTTCGGAAAACAGGGTGAGGGCCGGCGGGCAGTCGGCGGCAAGGGGGTCGCCTCCCCACGCCAGTTCAAGCGAATCGGAAAGGCCATCGCCGTCCGTGTCCGCAAGCCAGGGGGACGTCCCGTAGATATGGCGCTCCATGTCGTCGGGGAGACCGTCGCCGTCGGTGTCGCGGGTGGCGTCGGCGGCAAGGTAGAGGCGCCCGCCGGATTCCGGCAGCGCCTCGTCCCGCAGTCCGAGCAGGATGGGGTGGCCGGGATGGCGCCCCAGATGGACGGGAGGCGAGGAGGCAACGCCGTTTGTCCCGAAGTCCAAGGAGAAGAAGTCCGTCGTCAGCCCGCGCGTGAAGATGTCGATGTCGGCGAAGGCGCCAAGGGGATCGACCGCCATGCGGCGTATGCGAGGCGAGCCGGAATGCGTGGCGATTCCCGGCACGCGCCCGAAGACAAAGGCGTCGAACGTGTCCTCGTCGCCGCTCTCGCCGGGGACGAACACCAGCGTGTCGCCCAGGGCCGCCGCCATGCCTGTCGGATCGCCGGTGTCAGGATCGATCCACCCGTCGGGCGAATAGGCCGCCGCGTAGTTCGTTTCGACTGACGCGGGGAAAAGGTAAAGCCAGTCCGGGGCGGCGCCGTCACCGCCGCCGAAGAACGGCCCCGAAAGGAAGTTCGTCGGCGTGGCGTCGCCGAACGGGGCGAACGGCATCTCCCCTGCGATTTCGGCGTCGGGGGCGACCTCGACGCGAAGTAGTCCCGCCGCATCGTCGGCCAACGCCGACATTGCGCGGAGCATCGCCGCGACAAGCGCCGCAATGCGGTTGATGCGATGATTTGAATATCCCATTTCGCACCTATTCTACCAGAGCAAAGCCCGCCATGCAAGGGGGTGGGGAAGGTTTTAAGACAGGATTAACAGGATGGACAGGATTTTTGAGACTGCAATCTTGTAAATCTTGTTAATCCTGTCAAAAAAAGGCGACATTCGACAGCCGACAGCCGACAACCCAGCCGACTTTCGACCTTTGACCTTCGGCCTTTGACGGGTCGTTTTTAACGAAACCCTGCACGTTCCACGCGGTTGGGAATTGCGGCATCGCCATGCCCGCTACGCACCAGTGGCTTGGACCGCTAGTAGCCCAGATCCTCGTCCACCAGCACCACCAGCATCGGCGTCGGCCTCGGCCGCCTGTCTAGGACGACCGTCACATTGCAAATCCTGTCAGGCGAAGAGCAGTCCGCGCATTCGCCTGTCGCGGCGCAGGGGGTCTTTCTGCCAAGCCTGCGGCAGTTCGGGGGGCAGGCCTCCCGCTTTATGCGCGCAATGGCCTCTTCAACGCCCCCTTCGACCACCTTGTTTCGCCCGACAACGAACACTACGCGCTTCGGCCCGAATATCGAAGCCGCCACGCGGTTCCCGTTGCCGTCGATGTTCACTATCGCCCCGTCCGCGGTGACCGCGTTCGCGCTTAGCAAAAACAGGTCGCAGCCCAGTTCGCCGCGCATCGTCTCCAGCTTGCGCTCCGCCGGGAGCTCGGGGTCGCCGTGCCAGTACAGCTTCTTGCCGGCCGCGCGGGCCATCGCCTGTATGCCCAGCCCGCTTATCGTCTTGGAGCCGCCGAAGCCGACGCTGTCGGCCTTCGCGAGTTCCTCCCTTATGACTTCGGCAGCTTCGGCCGATGTCCGGCACACCCGCGTTTCGAATCCGCGCCTGGCCAGAGCCTCCTCCACATCACTCAGCCGCGCCATCGCCAGCCTCCGTTTCGTCGCCACCCGGTATTTCGCCCGCATCCTCCATCTTCGAGAGGATGTCTAGGACATGGTCGCCCTTCTCAAGCGATTCATCAAGCGTAAAATTCAGCACCGGCGTGTATTTCATGCGGATGTCGCGGTTTACGAGCCGCTGGAACTCCTGCCGTCTCGCCTTGACCTGCGAGAGTATGTGCGCCCTGTCCTTCGCCGGACTGAACACCGATATCGCCACATTGGCGTTCCTCAGGTTGCTCGCCACATTCACGCGCGTCACCGTTATCGCCGCGACATTGACCCCCGAACCGGCCATTACCACCGGCACGGCCTCCGCGATTTCCCTGCGTATCAGGCTGTTGAGCCTCTCGATTCTGTCTACTGCCATTGCTTTTCCTCCTAATCTTGTTTTCTTTGCCAAATAGTAGTATACCAAAAGAGCAAATGGGGATGCGCCTTCGGCGCGGGACGCAATGCCCCAAAATCCAACACCTCCTTCACGGCCGACCCCACTCGTCCTACACGCTCTGCACATTCTAAGCGGTAAAACAGCAATTCAAAAAAAACCTAATTCCGCCCTGTTCCCAGAAGATTCTGCGGCTTGACAACGGAAACCCGAAAACCGGCGAGACGACTCAGGGCAGTTTTGCCAAATTGTGGAAGCCATTGTCATCATGCGCTGGCGAGGCCTCCTCCCGCTCCGTCGCCTCTCGCCGTCTTCCCACCAACTCTCCACCTAGCCACCGCGCGTGCGACCTCCGGCACATCTTCCAGCCTCCCGTCCAGAATCCTTTCCAACCTCGCCGCCCCTCCCCTGGACTTTCCGCACCGTAGTCTTGTGGTATCTCTCCCTGCGCCATCGTTTCCTTTGCCATCCGTCTGCGTCCCTGTTCCGCACCGTAGTCTTGCAACTTGTTTTCCTGTGCCATCGTTTCCTTCGGATTTCGCCGACATCCCTGTTCCGCACCGTAGTCTTGCAGAGTCCTTTTCCGCCTCATCATCCACATCTGCTCCTACCTCCCGCGCTTTCATTCCGCACCGTAGTCTTGCGGTGTCCCCTCCCTCGCATTCGTCGAGTATTTCCAGCGCGCGTTTCCTCGCCGCGCCAAGCATTTCGGCATTCAGCACGTATGTCCCGCTTACGGTCTTCCCGCCGCGCGGGCCGTTCGTCTTCCTCATCCGCACCGTGATCTCGCGGACTTCCCTTCCGGCAAGCAGGCGCC
>Ga0326513_10002701_pt1 | contig 13030 bp, 8 predicted proteins | sample 2_2465_0518_D_FD_203654 | JGI IMG/M metagenome (GOLD analysis project Ga0326513, IMG submission 203654) | Bovine rumen microbial communities from UC Davis, California, United States - 2_2465_0518 | ecosystem: Host-associated > Mammals > Digestive system > Stomach > Rumen | place: USA: California...
CCGTTTGGCAAAGGAGCGCACTTTCTTACCACTCTTCTTCACTGTTCACTGTTCACTGTTCACTGTTCACTTTTCGTTAGCGAAGCGCTATAGTTTCTGCTCCACCTCAATCTCGGTGAAGGTCTCGATGATGTCGCCCACCTCGATGTCGCCCCAGTTGACGAGCGAGATACCGCACTCCAGGCCGGTTGCCACTTCCTTGGCGTCGTCCTTGTAACGCTTCAGGGCGTCGATGGCAGCCGTGTGGATGACAATACCGTCGCGGATGACGCGGGCCTTGTCCTTGTTGTGTACCTTGCCCTCGGTGACGAGACCACCGGCAACGGTGCCCACCTTCGAAATCTTGAACACCTGCTTGACCTCAATCTCACCGGTGACAATCTCCTTCTTCACCTTGTCGAGCATGCCCTGCATGGTAGATTTCACCTCGTCGATGGCATCGTAGATGATACTGTAGGTGTTGATTTCCACACCCTCGCGCTCGGCCAGACGGCGGGCGTCGGCAGAGGGACGTACCTGGAAGCCGACGATGATGGCATCCGAGGCGGAGGCCAGCATGACGTCGTTCTCGCTGATCTGGCCCACGGCCTTGGCGATGACGTTGACCTGCACCTTCTCGGTAGAGAGCTTGATGAACGAGTCGCTGAGAGCCTCGATAGAACCGTCGGTATCACCCTTGACGATGATGTTCAGTTCGTGGAACTCACCCAGGGCGATGCGGTGGCTGATGTCGTCGAGACCTAAGGTCTTCGTTGTGCGCAGGCTCTGCTCACGCTGCAGCTGGGTACGCTTGTTGGTGATTTCGCGAGCCTCCTGCTCGGTCTCCATAATGTGGAACGAGTCGCCTGCGGTGGGAGCACCGTTCAGACCCAGGATGATAGCGGGCTCGGCAGGGCCAGCCTCCTCAATGCGCTGGTTACGCTCGTTGAACATGGCCTTGATGCGGCCGTAGCTCGTACCGGCGACGACAATGTCGCCCTGCTTCAGCGTACCGTTCGAGACGAGCACCGTTGAGACGTAGCCGCGTCCCTTGTCGAGCGAAGACTCGATGATGGAGCCCGTGGCCTTGCGGTTGGGGTTGGCCTTCAGGTCAAGCATCTCGGCTTCGAGCAGCACCTTTTCAAGCAGCTCATCGACACCGATGCCCTTCTTGGCCGAGATTTCCTGGCACTGGTACTTACCGCCCCAGTCTTCGACCAAGAGGTTCATGTTGGCCAGGTCCTCGCGTATCTTGTCGGGATTGGCTCCCGGCTTGTCTATCTTGTTGATGGCAAACACCATCGGTACGTTGGCAGCCTGCGCGTGGGCGATGGCCTCCTTCGTGGTAGGCATCACCGAGTCGTCGGCGGCAACGATGATGATGGCAATATCCGTCACCTGGGCACCACGGGCACGCATGGCGGTGAATGCCTCGTGACCCGGCGTGTCGAGGAACGTTATCTGGCGGCCATCGGGCAGCTCGACGTTGTAGGCGCCAATGTGCTGGGTGATGCCGCCGGCCTCACCGGCAATGACGTTGGTCTTGCGGATATAGTCGAGCAGCGAGGTCTTACCGTGGTCCACATGACCCATGACCGTCACAATCGGGGCACGGCTGACGAGGTCGTTCTCATCGTCGTCCTCCTCGGTAATAGCGTTCTGCACTTCGGCACTGACGTACTCGGTGGTGAAGCCGAACTCGTCGGCCACGATATTGATGGTCTCAGCGTCGAGGCGCTGGTTGATGGACACCATGATGCCGATGGACATGCACGTGCCGATGACCTGGTTCACGCCGACGTTCATCATCGTGGCCAGCTCAGAGACGGTCACGAACTCCGTCAGCTTCAGCACTTTCGACTGTGCTGCCTCGGCAGCCATCTCCTCGCTGATGCGCTCCTGAACGGCGTCGCGCTTCTCGCGGCGGTACTTGGCGCCCTTCTTGTTTTGGTTCTTCGTGGTCAGACGGGCCAGCGTCTCCTTGACCTGGCGTGCCACGTCCTCCTCGTTCACCTCCAACGGCTTCTGCTGGCGGTTCTTGTTCTTCTTGTTCTTGCCACCGCCCTGCTGCTGTTGCTGCTGCTGGTTGCCTTCGCCGCCCTTGTTCTTGTTCTTCTTGTTCTTGTTGTTCTGGCTGTCGTTCTTGGCCTCGGCCTCGATATCGACGCGTTCCTTGCCAATGCGCACGCGCTTCTTCTTCTCGCTGCGCTGCTGGGCCAGCTTCTCCTCGCGCTCTTTCTTCTTCTCCTCCTTCGACTTTTTCTTCGGGCGGGTGCTCTGGTTCAGGGCATCAAGGTCAATCTTGCCCACCACGTTCAGGTTGGGCATGGCTTTCTGTTCGGTTTTCAATTTGAAAACCTTCGGGGCGGCGGGCTGCTGTGCTTCAGGCTTTTGCTCCTTCGCAGGGGTCTCGGATTCATCTTCTTTGTCCTCGATTACATCTTTCGGCTCCGGTTTCGTATCAGCCACAGGCTTGGCAGCTTCCTCTACGGACTTCTCTTCGGTTTTTTCTGACTTTGTTGACTCGACAACGGGAGTAACTGGAGCAACAGGAGTTGCCTCAGGGTTCTCTTCTTTCACAACCACGTTATCCACATCTTTTTCCTTCTCTTTTGCCTCCGGGCTTACGGCAGCAGCCTCTGGTTGTGGAGTCTCTTTCTTTGGAGCAGGGGTGGAGGGAGAAACAGGGGCAGGACGCTTGTTCAGACTGTCCAAGTCAATTTTCCCGATTGGCTTGAATTGCTGGCGCACTTCAACCTTCGGGGCTTCTTCCTCTTTTTTCTTCTCCTTCTCCTTTTTCTTTGGGAAAATCATTTCGGCTTGTTTCTTGATGGCTTTGTCACCTTTGAACTCCTTCACCAGCGCTTCATACTGCTCATCGCTGATCTTGGTATTCGGGGTGGCATCGTCCTTCACCTCGCCGACACTTTTCTTGTTCCGTAGGAAATCAACTGCCGTTTGAAGTCCTATGTTCAGTTCTGACAATACTTTATTTAATCTTACTCCCATCTATTTATTCTCGATTAACGGATTTGCGATTTACAATTTATTCGAATTCTGCCTTCAGAATGTTCAGCACATCATCAACGGTCTCCTCCTCCAGGTCAGCCTTCTCAATGAGCATCTCGCGTGGAGCATTGAGCACGGCCTTGGCTGTGTCGAGGCCGATGGCCTTGATGGAGTCGATAATCCACTGGTCGATCTCATCGGAGAACTCGTCCAGATAGATGTCCTCGTCCTCGGTTCCTTCGCTGACGACGCGGAAGACGTCGATGGTGTGTTCGGTCAGCATGGAGGCCAGTTTGATGTTCATACCGCCCTTACCAATGGCCAGACTGACTTCTTCGGGCTGCAGATATACTTCAGCCTTGTGATTTTCTTCGTCCAATGTAATGCTCGATACCTTGGCAGGACTCAGGGCACGCTGGATGAACAGCTGTGTGTTGGACGAGAAGTTGATGACGTCAATGTTCTCGCCGCCCAGCTCTCGGACAATGCCATGAACGCGGCTACCCTTAACGCCGACGCAGGCTCCTACTGGGTCGATGCGCTCGTCATAGCTCTCGACGGCCACCTTGGCACGCTCGCCCGGCATGCGTGCTACACGTTTGATGGTAATCAGACCGTCGTTGATTTCGGGTACTTCGGCCTCAAGCAGTCGCTCTAAGAACACAGGGCTGGTGCGTGACAGAATGATACGCGGGTTGTTGTTCTCGTTCTGTACTTCCTTGACGATGGCGCGCACTGTCTCGCCCTTGTGATAGTTGTCGGCGGGAATCTGCTCCGACTTCGGCAGGTGCAACTCGTTGCCCTCGTCATCCATCAGCAGCACCTCACGCTTCCACATCTGATAGACTTCGCCGCTGACGATGGTGTTCACCTTGTCCTTGTATTTCTGGTACAGCGAGTCGTGTTCCAGTTCCAGGATTTTCGAGGCCAGCGTCTGGCGCAGGTTCAGGATGGCACGGCGACCAAATTTCTGGAAGTCCACCTCCTCTGACACCTCTTCGCCCACCTCATAGTCAGGCTCAATCTTCTGGGCCTCGCTCAGGGCAATCTCCTTGTTCTCGTCCTTTACCTCACCGTCTTCGACAACGATGCGGTTGCGGTGGATTTCGAAGTCGCCCTTGTCGGGGTTCACAATCACGTCGAAGTTCTCGTCCGAGCCGAACATCTTGGCGATGACGTTGCGGAAACTCTCTTCGAGCACGCTTACCAAGGTCGTGCGGTCGATGTTCTTCGTCTCTTTGAATTCCTGAAAGGTCTCAATCATTGATGGACCTTTCGCATCTTTTCTTGTTGCCATTATTTTATTTTTTGTTTTTGTTTTCGTTTTCGTTGACGTTATTATTTGAAGGCTAAAAGGTACTTGACAGATTTTACCTCGTCCATAGAGAACTGCTTGTCAACATCAACCATGACGGGGCGCTTCTTACCTTCTACCGTCTGCTTTTCCTGGATGGTGATGGTGAAGAGACGACCTTCAACAGCTTTCAGGATGCCTTTTTGCTTCTGACCGTCTTGCTGCAGTACCTCTACTTCGTCTCCGATATGGTTGCGGTACTGCTGTTCCACCTTGAAGGGCTGTCCAATACCGGCACTACCGACTTCCAGTTCGTAGTCGCCCAGCTCATCGCCGAGTTTGTCTTGCAGGAATCGGCTCAGTTCGGCACAGTCTTCAATCCACACACCGTCAGCGTGGTCGATTTCGATGACGATACGGTCGTCGGCACCGAAAATGATGTCTACCAGAAAGTAGTCGCCATTCTGCAACCACTCCTCCACCAATGTCTTTATAACTTCTCTGTTTATCATTTAAATAGTGTGTATTATAATGCAAATGAGAGGCCCGATGGGGTCTCTCATTCCACTGAACGGGTGCAAAGGTACGACTTTTTTTGCAAACCGCCAAACTTTATGCCGTTTTTTTATGGCATCAGCAGCTTTTTGTATTCTTCTGGTGACTGTAGCAGTCGAGCGGCTTCGTGGAGCTGTTTGTCATACTTCAGCCCTGCCTCGATGGCACCTTCCTGGAAGTAGTAGGCGGCGATGATGTCTAATTCGAGCATCTGACGCAGAATGTCCTGATGCTTGTCCATGTCGGTGGCAACGTCGTGGCGGAGCTTGCTCTCTAACACTTCAAAAGCTTCGCGGGCCTGTTCGTAGTAACCCTCGGCCTTGGCCGTCTTCACAAGTTCTTTCAGTTGTTTCTCACTGACAGGGTCGTATGTGAAACCACTTTTGATAACGTGCTGTTTGAAATCTTCGAAGTCTTCATCTGACAGGTGGAACTCACTTGGCGAGGCAATCGTGGGGTGTTTGGTGATATAATCGACCACCCAGTCGAACATGACCTCGGTGGAATCCTGACCTGAGGCAGACAGGTAATAGGCGATGTTGGGTATCGTGTCATTCCTGAGTTCCACATCGGGTTTGATGCCGCCGCCGTCACGTACCTTTCGGCCTGCGGTTGTATAGAACACGTGGGTCAGCGAGTCAGGCATCCGTTCAAGGTAGCCACCTGAACCATTCCGTTTGTAGTTGATGGCCTGAATACAGCGGCCACTGGGAATGTAGTATTTTGAGGTGGTGACTTTCAGGTTCGTGTTATAGGGCATGTCCAATGGAATCTGCACCAATCCTTTGCCGTATGTGCGTGTACCTAATATTATGGCACGATCCAGGTCTTGCAGGGCACCGCTTGTAATCTCACTGGCTGATGCTGTTTCACCGTTAACCAGCACGACTATTGGCATAACTGTGTCAACAGGCTCCAGACGAGTTCTATAGGTGTGGTTGGCCTGTTTGATCTTTCCACGGTTTTCAACGATGGTCTTGCCTCTCTCCACCCATAAGTTGACGATGTCAACGGCCTCAAGCTCGGAGCCGCCGCCATTGTTGCGCAGGTCGAACACGAGTGCCGTTGCTCCCTGTTTCTTCAGGTCGATGAAGGCTCGTCGAACCTCTTTGGCACACCCTTCGGTGAACTGGTTGAGGTTGATGTAACCAATCTTTGTGTCACCCTCCTCTTTCAGTAACCCATAATACGGCAACTCAGGCAACTTGATGGTGCGCCGGGTAATCTTAAAGACCATTTTCTTCCCAGTGGAGGGTCGTAGAACTTTTACTGCGATATTGGTGCCGGCGTCGCCCCTGAGATGGCTGCTCACATAGCTCACGTCCTTGTCGGTCATTGTTGAGTCGTTGATGCTGAGGATGATGTCACCCTTTTTCAGACCAGCTTCGGCGGCGGGCATATTCTCGTAAGGCTCGTCGATAACCACCCGTTTGAGTTTTTGGTGGTAGCGGATGAGTGCGCCGATGCCGGCATACTTGCCGGTAAGCATCATTTTCAGGTTCTTTGTCTCGCTCTCAGGATAATACTCCGTGTAAGGGTCGAGTGAGCGGAGCATGGCCTTGATGCCAGTGCCTATCACCTCGTTAGGGTTGAGTGTGTCCACAAATAGTAAGTCAAGATTCTTGTACACCTGATTGAAGATGTCCAAATTCTTTGCTACGTCGAGGTTGTGGTTCTTCTGTGAGTTGCCGACCAGCGGCATGAACAACAGTAGGATTATGAATGTGATTTGTTGCTTTTTCATTTCCAGAATAAACTGAATGACGGTCATTGGAACTTTAGGAGATTCTTGATTCGGATCATGAACTTTTGCCCCCAAGAAAGAATCGCCGGTTTGTCCTGTGTGTCACCGATAAGTGAGGCGAGGGCTATGCATATGTTATCGTATCCTCCTGCATCCAATGCCAGTTTCAACAGCTGGTCCCGGCATGCTTCAATGTCAGTGTAATGTGAGGAGAGTACGTTTTCAATAGCCTTGTTGGGACAATAGCCGCTGAGGCCGTCACTGCACAGCAGGAGAAGGTCGTTGGGGGTCAGGGGTTGTGAGACGACCTCCGGAGTAGAGTCTGGTATCTCGTCGCCCAGACCTCTTGTGATGATGTTACTATCGGGGTGGGCGAAAGACTCTTCTTCAGTAATTTCTCCTTTGTCAATGAGTTCCTGCACATAGGAATGGTCTTTGGTGAGTGGCTTCAGTCCTTTGACAGGATGATAGAGGTAGCACCTACTGTCTCCACACCAGGCAATATGGGCAGTGTCGTTGATTACCCAGCAGATGACGATAGTGGTGCCCATGCCGGCGGTGCTGGGATCCTCCCACATCCTTTTGGCAATGGCCTCATCGGCCTTCTTGACTGCTTTCTGAAGCAGCTCGTCAATTAGTCCGTTCTTGATGCAATTGTTGACGGTTTCTTTTGTGAAGGTGTCCTTGACAGTCTGTGTCGCTATGGCTGAGGCTACCTCTCCTGCATTGGCACCTCCCATGCCGTCGGCAACGATAGCGATGGAACCGTATTCGCTGACAGGGACGTAGGATGACGTGAGGTTCTTGTCCCATTCCTGTTTGCCGAGGTCTGGGCAGATGATGAATGCATCCTCATTGTTCTCACGATCCTTGCCGACATCGGTAATAGCAGCTATTTTTATTTTCATATTCTTGCGAAAAGGTTGTTGAGCGATTATATTATATGTCCAAATGTGGGGTTGGAGTAGAAACAGGAACCACCGGCTTGGGTTTCTTCTTGATGACTATATTTTCTTTTTTGGCCGGTTTGGTGCTTGTTTTTGGTGCAGGCTTGGCGTATGTCACATCGAACTGGAAAGAAGCCGGAGGACATCCCTGTTCCTTGACTTGGATGACGATGTTGTTCGTCCCCTCGCTGATATTCCAGACTTTGCACTTATAGCGAGTTTCTGAAAGCTTTTCCAAATCCCATAGCAGGGCATCGGACTGAAGGCTGGCGGTTATGGGATATACAGCCTCATCAGGATACCTGTCAGCTTGGATGTTGAAAACAAAGGTCAGGACTCCCTGGTCGATAGAGATGTCGGATTCGTTGACATCCACGTTAAAGTACTTATGGTGCCATGCTTTGATTTTGACAGGAATCTCCGGAGATACCAACCTGTCGTAGAGGATAGATACGGGATAGGTGATTTGATTCCTTGAATCGCCATACATCTCGTCAGGCAGTGTCTGTGGGATGTTCAGCACACACTTGTACTGAAGATAGTTGCCGAATTCTGTGTCTTTTTTCTCGCAGGAGGGCAAGTCAATGTCACATCCTGATTCCGGATCGACCTCTATTCTGCTGTGATTTGCCGATATCATTTTGGGCAGGTCAACACGGATGGTTGTTTCAAACTTCTGGTGTCTGAAGTTGACAGGGTTGTCTTTATTGATACTGACACGTAATTCCTCATCAGGGTAAATTTTGAGCACGCCACATTTACCATTCAGCTTTACAAAGGCTTTGTCTTCGTAACAGGTCATCACCTTGTCAAACTGAGGCGGCAGCATTTCTTGATCCTCCCAGTAGATACCGTATGCTCCATCCTCTTCCAGTATTTTCAGCGGGGAAGAAAAAGTACGTGTCGGCTTCTCTTTTTTCTTATAGACGTATTCCCCGTCCGAGTTTTTGATGGAGAGGGGTACGAGAAAAGCATCAAACCGAACCTCAACGATGTCCGTTTTTCCGCATTTGGCATATAACACCGAGATAGAGTCGTTCTCCTTCAGCAAAAAGGAAGTCAAATCTTGTTCAATCTTGGCCTGTTTCTTGAGGTCGGCTTCCGACTTGTTGGCCATAACGGGAGACAGGTTCATGTCCTTGATGTTGAAGGAAAAGACCTTGCCTTTGGAAATTATGAAGGCAATGCCCTCATCGTTCACTGAAGAAATGAAGTCGATATCGTCATCCTCAATCGATTTCCCGTTAAAGGAGAACGGCACCTGTTCGTAGTTTGTGTTGAGCAGGAGGTAATAAGGGTTTTTGTTTTTCAAGAGATTCTTATAGGTAAAGCAAGATGCGTAGCCGTTAGAGAACGGGTAGGCTTTGGTGTATTTCCCTTCGGCAATCTTGCCTTTGGTATCGACAAAGCGGAAGTAATAGCCTTCCTGTACCAGCAGCTGGCCATCGGAAAAATACGGATAACCGTGTGTTACGTTGCAGTTGGTCAGTGAAATGAACCTGCCTCTTACATCAAAAAGTCCTGCAATCTGTCCGCTTCCCCGTGTTGTTGAAACGGCCATGCCGTCAACAAACGGGAAAATCTGGTTTCTTGTACTTGCAATGCGTCGTCCTGTCAACGACCACAGTGCCTTGGTGTCGGCAGAGTCTGTAACAATCAGGTCAGCACCAACAGCCATGTGAACGCTGTTGTATGCGGGAGGAATAAGCCATTTTGCCACTTGGCCATGCATGACGCTTACGGTCATGGAGGCCATTAGAATCATTATAATCTTCTTCATTGTTTGAAATAGGTTTTTCGGTTGATAATTATTGGAAAGAAGCCAGTCCCTTCTCTATTCTCTCCAGGAGGACATCGTCGCCGGCCTTGATGGCCCATTCCTTGGAACGGAGAAGGAATTTCTTCCCCTTTTCATAGTTTGGCTTATAGATATTGTTGGGCATGACAAAATAGCAGGCTAACCGGTATGTCGCATTTGCGTTGATATCGGCATAGCTGGAGTCGTTCAATTCCATGATGCGAGTAAAGAGTGCAACTGCCTTGTTGCTGGGACGGTCGGATTTCGGCATATAAAGGTCATCAATCTCAATACCTAAGAGTTTTTTTCTGTTGACGGAGGCAGAGTCAGAATACCAGCCATAGGTAAAGGCCATCTGGTAGATGGCTGGGATGTAGTTGGCGTTGCTCAGGCTGTCCATTAACTGCATGCCGGTTTGGAGGGAGTCAACATTGTCGCAATCCATCTGTTTGAGTGCTATCTGATACAAGTCCTCAACAGGTATATTCGGCGCTTCTTCCACTTCGCCGGTAGTGCCGCCGAGGAAGAAGGCGAGAGCACCAACGATGATCATGCCCAAGAGGGATAGTGTGATGTATAGTGGTTTCTTTGACTTGACAGGAAACTGCTTCATGCGGGCGGCAACGGCCAGTTGCTGTGCCGTGGGACGGTCATTGGGATCGGGAGCCAGACAGGCGTGGATGAGCCGCTGGATGTCGGCAGATATTCCTGGTGCTTCAGGCATGGGGACTTTTTTCTCAACCTGTGCATAGCCTCCCTCTTCACCGAAGGGGACATTGCCTGTAAGCAACTCGTGAAGTGTCGCGCCGAAAGCCCAGATGTCACTCTGTGGGATGGGCTCTATATCTTCCTGGAAGCGCTCAGGAGCCATATAAGCCAGCGTTCCGCTGTTCTCGTCGTCAAAGTAGAAACCGTGCTTGCCACCCTTTTTGCTGCTGATGCCGAAGTCGGTGATGGCATAGTTGTAAATGTCGTCTATCAGCACGTTACCCGGTTTGATGTCTTGATGGACAATGGGTGGAGTGCAGGCGTGCAGGTAGGCCAGGCCGGAAGCCACGTCCTCAATGTACTTCCAGATGTCGCAGTCTTTCTTCAGCTTGCCTATGAGCTTTTCGGAGGAGCCTTGACGGCAGTAGGGAAGAACGAGATAGGGAATTTCCTCGAAGATGGAGTAGTTGGTGGGATGCAGCAGGTTGGTATGGTTGCAGTTGAACACAATCATGTACTCATCGCGGAAACGTTGCTCGCCTTCGATGTCGAGAGCATTCTTGGGCCGGTATATCTTGATGGCGACAATCAGACCCAGTTCCTCAATCTGATCATCAGGCAGGTTCGGGGCTTCGTCTAAGCGTGAGCGGTCTTTTACGGTGTTGGCATCCAGTGCCAGCCACACGTCAGCCGTGCCACCGTCTGTACTTAACGGGCGCAATAGCTTGTAGTGGTTGTCAAACAACTCACCAGTTTTTGCAAAATCTTCAATGTTTATCATGTTTTACGTTGTTTTTATTTTCGTTTTTGCTTGATTTCTATGACAATGTTGCTGCCTTCTATCGGGAGTCTTGTGAAGCGTTCGTTGCCGGGGTTCGGCAAAACCTCAATGACGATTTCATTGGGGTCGCAAGGTATCAGCTTGGGGCTGCCTCCAAACAACTTGGCTCTCAATTTGGAAAAGAATGTGTCTTTTTTGAACTTTTGTAATGACTGCTGACACCAGTTGACGTTTCTTGGTATGATAACTTTCGTGGTGTTTGGCAGATTGATAATTTTGCGTTCTCCGTCTGCTCCAATTGTAAAAGACATCATTTTGGGGTTCTGGGGATAATAGGGATCATCCTCTTCTATGTCGTTCCCGAACTGAATGACATCAAAATAGTCCAGCATGTTTGTACCCTTCAGCCAGATCCTTGCGGTTCTTTTCTTTTCGGTCTCATTGGCTAAACATGTGATGTTGATGTAGCTGATTTTCCCGTCCTCGCTGAGGGCACGCTCTGCACGAATCCATTTCGTCTTACTTGTATTCTCTATTTTGTCTATGTTCCAATTCCCATCAAATGGTATGGGCTTCTGCAGGGTTTCCTCCTCGTCCCATTCTATAGCCTCTACTTTGTTGTCCAAGCTAAAAATGGTTGTAATTTTTTCACCTGCGTTGAAAGAGAAATGAGATGATACATCTTTTAAGTTAATAATAGATTCACAGTCGTCAATGTTCTTTAGGCACCGTTTGATGTTTGACTTGCTCTTATCTTCATTCATCGATTTTTCGAAAAGAGCGATAGCTCCTCTGTAATCCTTGGCTTTCTTGGCTCTTAGACCCTTGTCAAAGGTTGTTAGTGGAGTCGGTTTCGGCTTTGGGCGCGGATTCTTGATGAGGTTCTCGCACTCCCTGATTTTTCTATCGCATTTTGCGATGTTTCCAGGGCTTTTGTCCATTATTTTGGAGAGTTGGAAACACTGGATAGCATCCTTGTAATTTTCAACACTCATTTTCCTTATTCCCTGTTTGTAGCTCTCGTCACCGTTTTGTTGGGCGTGCATACAAGAGGGAACAAACAATAAAAGTAATACAAAATAGAATAGGTACAAACTTTTCTTCATATTTTGTTTTCTATATTTTGTTCTTGATCCGATTTAGTTGCCTTGTCAGTTTTTCTGCGCGATTTCTGGCTTCCTCAGCTTTTGGCATACCTATCGGACCAACTTGTTGGAATTGGTTGGCCTGGTTCTCCAAACTGTCTTTCCAACGCTCGGACATGGCAACGGCAGAATCTCTTCGCTGATTCATCTCGTTGACAAGTTTCTCAGACACATTGTTTAGGTGGCTGTCGTATAAGGTGTCAATCTGTTGAAGAATAGCGATATACATCTCCTCTCCCAGGCACCCGTCGATCTTGTTGGACTCCTTGGTATCGTAAGCATCATATTTGTGGTTGTTGAGGTACTCATCCATCCGGAGGATTTGCTTGTCAATGTTCTTCAATATCGTTTTGACGATAGGGTCGTCATTGATTTCCGAATCATCCCCGTATTCTTCTGTAGTAGCATCCGGGCTGTTGAATACAAACGAGAGACAGGCAATCACAAGGAGCATTGCTGCGGCTATAGAGACGGCGGGAATAAAGGATTTTTCTGATAGAAACCTCTTTTTCTGGGCGGCCTCAATAAGCTGGCGGGCTGTCGGGCGTTTATGGGGATTTTTGTTCAGACAGGCACAGATGAGTTTCTGGATATTCACAGAAACGCTGTCTTTCGGGAATTTGATGCGTACCTTTCCGTCCGGCTGTGACTTTCCTCCATATTCTCCATAAGGGACTGTGCCTGTAATGATTTCATACAGGGTGGCACCAAATGCCCAGATGTCGCTTTGTGGTATTGGCTCATTATCTTCTTCAAAGCGTTCTGGAGCCATGTAGGCCAGAGTTCCGCTGTTCTCCTCGTCGTAGTAGCTTTCCTGTACGCCGCCTCTCTGCGCACTGATGCCGAAGTCGGTGATGGAATAATGGAGCGTGTCATCGAGCAGGATGTTGGCAGGCTTGATGTCCTGATGGATGATTGGGGGAGTGAAGTGGTGGAGATAATCCAATCCTGATGCAACATCTTCAATATAGCTCCATAGTGTATCGTTATCCTTGTAGTTGCCTATCAGTTGTTCAGATGATCCTCTTTTGCAATAGGGGAGCACCAAGTATGGAATATCCTTGAATATG
>Ga0326513_10002703_pt1 | contig 13025 bp, 7 predicted proteins | sample 2_2465_0518_D_FD_203654 | JGI IMG/M metagenome (GOLD analysis project Ga0326513, IMG submission 203654) | Bovine rumen microbial communities from UC Davis, California, United States - 2_2465_0518 | ecosystem: Host-associated > Mammals > Digestive system > Stomach > Rumen | place: USA: California...
GATGACGATTTTCAGCCAATTAGTGAAGTCTTATTTAACGATTGCTATGATAAAGAACCATATCCATATATTGTAATTCAGAACGAAATATCCGATTCGTATCGTAATGCTTCTCCTGAAGTTATGCGTTTACTTAGGGAAATTGTGAGTGAAGCTGATTCAGATTCTTTTACTACCCTAGACGAATGGAAAAAAGAAAAACTTGAATGGTATCTTGCGTATCAAGAAGATGACATCGATAACATAAAGCCTATACACACTCAATTTGTCCAAGATTTAGCCAACGACTATATTTTGAATAGCGATCTATATACAAGAGCTAAAGTCAGGGAAATAATGCTTCAAGATAAAGATGGTGAGTTTTATAGTCCGAAAGAACTGACGGAAGGCTCTGCATATAAACCACGCTGTGATTTTGAGCGATTTGGACTGCCATTGACTTATCTCAGCGAATGTTATTTGCCTTTTGAGAATCCTGATGCGCGAGTATTCAGGAAACTATTTACAGACATGGAGGTTGTCTATGACATCCATGAAGAGCATCTACCTTTGATGAGTGAAAGCTATGACTTCACGGTATATTTCTGGACTGAATACCTCGTACAGTATGCAAACAGAACTCACATCACATCAATGGGCATAGAGGAATTGAACAAGTACGCAACAATTCCTACTGGAAATGAGAACAGAAATGAGGTAAAGAAGCCTTCTCAGCTTTATTCCCGTTCACTAATTCAGGATGGATATGTGAAAGGAATGGTTAGGGGATACGAGGACAAAATGCCCTTGGAGTCCATTTTCTCGACAAAAGAGGTTAAGGATGAGATTCTTGAAAAATTGAATTTCGCAACAACATTAAGTTTCAGTGATTGTCTTGATTGCCTATTACACACCAAGAATAAAGAAAAGAGGCAAAGAATCTTATCATGGCTTGCATATAAGAATAATGTCGATGAAGAAGCTGTTAACGATTATCTCAACCATGAGGATTCTCTCTGGCGTAATGGTCGAGGTGAATTTGTTCGCCTAAAGGATTTGTACGTTATAGACATCAATGAAGAGCGTCTAAAGCAACTCTTTGGGAAAAATGCCAAAGTCTTGTCCCAAGAATATATTGATAGTCAATACATCTTTAAACCTTTCTGTGAGATATTTGGCATTGATGCCCTGACGCAAGATGATTTTGAACTCACACCAGATATTATTGACGAGCCTACCACCGAGGAAATGCGTAAGAAATTACGTTTGCCTTTGTTGATAGTTGCCGCTGTGTCTGACCCAAGCAAATGGCAGGATCTGTACGATGATTATTGTGATAAGATCGATGTTCTTGAGTTCCATAGATGCAAATCCATAACGTTGAATTATCAAGGAGAACTCAAAGATTCGAGTATTCAATATCATAAGGATGACACAGAGTTGTTCTATGTTAAAGACTGGATGGGAAGACGAGTTTTTAAGGATTTCATTGCAGATTTGGTTGAATACCTCGATATTGACATGGACACAAATGTTCTTGAAGGTATATTTGAAGCAGACGAAGATAACCAATCTGAGATAATTGATCAATATGTTAATTATGAACTCACCTATGACAATGATTTCATGAAGACTCTGGAAGACCTAAATGCAGACATTGCTATGGGAGTGCAAGTCGCTGATCGCTCTGACGATGATGATAAGCCAGATAATTCGGTAGAGTTTGGCAATCGTACTCGTGAGGAGATAAACGATGGCGATGAAGGATATACTTCATCTGATGGTAAAGATACTTCTATTGAAAAAGAGAATGAGGATGAAGATGTCGATGTAAGAGGTCGAAATTATGTGGATGATGAAGATGAGCAGACTTACACTGATGAAGATGAGGAAGATGATTCATCCGAACCTGACAATGATGATGAATATGCCGACGATGACGATCAAGAGGTAGGAGATGAAGAAGAGCAGCCTGGTATTGAAAGCCGTCCTAGTAAACCCTATTCAATACAAGAAAACGATATTTCAGACGAAGGACATGATTATGATTATGGCTCTTACCAAGAACGTCCTTCCCGTTCTTTCCCAGAACAAGCTGCAAATAAAAGGCAAAGCTCAGAATCACAGCCACGTCATAGAGAATCTTCACCAGAACGTAGATTCGATGAAGAAGACTGGCCAAGAAAAGAAAGACGAAGTTCTGGTAAACGTCGCAACTATATGGGATATGACCCAGATGAAACAAGCCATAGGCAATTCAATGTAGGTAAACAAGAACCGACCACACTTGAAACCAAAGACATATCTGAGGAAGACATTTCCCGGATAAGTAATTTGCTTGGACGTGCATATGATCGTGATTCTATTCTTGATAATAACTATCTTGTAAGAATGCGATTCTACAATAGTGTAAAGAAGGAAATCGGTGAGCCAACGATGTCCGAGAAAGACTTCATTACCAAAGGTCATAAATACTTGCAAACAAAATCAGGGAAGTATGTACACCGTTGTAGCGCAAGAGGTGGTATTTTGTATGTTTCACCATCTATATGGAATCGTGTGAAGTATGATAACTGCGTTATTTGCATGTATTATGGAAAAAAAGCTAATCAGTTCCTTTATATCCGTTCTCAAAAAGAGTTAATGGATATGATCGATAAGGACGCAATACTTGTACAAGTGACAGGTAATGATAAAGGACGTTTCGTAAACAAAGTATATGATTCAAAATTCCCTGGTATGGATGGTAACATTTATACCATGATACGGACGATTAAGACTCATGGTGATGACTTCATTTTTGAACCATCAGATACGAGTTCGAAGAATGACAATGAATTTGATCCAGACTTGGTATGACGAATAATGAGATAATAAACAACTACGTGCGCTTCTTCCGCGACCAAAAGCGAGAAGTCGAAAGAGCATACAGCTACATCCTTGACTCTTCTGTAAGTATGTTGCTTAAAGATGGGGCTTTAAACGTAGGTACCATTGTCTATGCTTCGCCAAAATCCGGTCATATTACAATTAGGATTAAGAAAGGATATGCTCCAAGATTAAGAATGCTGAAGAGTTTCAGCATTGTAACTAAAAAAGCCAAAGACTTGTATGGCCCAAGTGCTCTTACGTGGGATATAACATTCCGAACATTCCATGATGGGGCAGGTCTGCGTATGGGAGAATCCGATATTATGCCTCTATACTTCAGAAAGAGCTCTGATAATCAGTTTGATTCTATTGTTTGCGGTTCTATTGATATGGATATGTTCAACTTTATCAATGACTGTGTAAACAATAAAGGGAAGATGTTGACTGTTTTATTGTATGATTCATATCCTCCAACAGAGTATTTTGATAATCTTGCCTATTATACTCACAGTCACCGCGATTCAAAAGAACTTTTACTGAGACCTCAGATTAGTTATGATGAATGGCAGCCAGAAGAATTGGCCTATTCAGAAAGCCGCCCAAATATTGTTTCCGATACAGTTGCAAAAACTTTAAATGAAGAGGGCTGTTGCATCCTACAAGGTCCTCCTGGAACAGGAAAAAGCTATACTATTGCAACTATTGTATCTTCGTATCTCCACAAGGGGCTGTCTGTCTGTGTCGCAACTATGGCGAATACTGGACTTGTAGAATTAGCGAAACAAGCTCCATTAAGCCAAGAACTAGCTGATGGAAAGATATATAAGACATCTCTAAAAGCAGATGAAGCAAAAGCTGCAACAGGAATAAAGGCTGCAAAAAGTGATTTAGTTGTTCCTAAAGGGTGTCTGTTATGTACGACATATTATAAATTGTCATCCGTTATTGGGGTTAATAGTGAGGGAAAATCACCCGATGAATTATTTGATTTGATGGTGATAGAAGAAGCATCTCAGGCATTCCTAACTACCATTGTTGCATTCAAATCCTTAGGGCGACAATGTCTTATTGTTGGTGACCCTATGCAGTTGCCCCCAATTGTTCAGGGACTTGGACAGAAGCCAGAGTATGATCTATGGAATGTAGATGTACAATGTAACGGAATGAGTGCATTTGCTATGGGTACAAGCATTCAGAGTTACAGAATCATTACAACATTCCGTCTGACCCAAAGAAGTGCAGAACTAACAAAATTGTTCTATAGTAACAATTTCCGTTCTGTAAAAAAGGACTATATAGATTTTAAAGGACTGGGTGAGAAATACTTCCCAAGTGAAGGTGGTGTTCTGTATAAGTTTATTAGTGGTTTTGTTGACCAGAACTACAATATCAGGTCACTCTCATTTATTTCTGAACTCGTACAAACTATAGAGAATTATCGACCTGAAAGCAGCGTAGCTATTATCTCTCCATTCCGTGAGACGGTAAAGAAGCTACAAAGTGAACTGCAAACTGATAGCCGTAAACTCAGGGATTTCACAGTGGAAACGATAGACAGAATACAGGGAATGACAGTAGACTATGCAGTACTGTATCTCCCTGCAGGTGATTCTAATTTCGCCCTTGATGTAAGACGATTCAATGTTGCCACAAGCCGTTCGCTAAGTACGACTATTATCATCTCTGATGTAAGATTGGAAAAATTGGCAAAATTCAAGGGAAAAGTCAAAACGTTCATACAAGCATGTAAACAAGTTGATTAACGAATATGGTACAAGAAAGAATATATAACTATTTTGAACGTAATCCACAACTACACGTTCTGTTCATCTTCGATAAGTTGAACATCAATTTCACGGAGTTGGAGTTGGTAGAATGGAAGGACAATTATGTATATAAGGTGTTCGATGGAGCGTGGTTTAACATCAAGTATGCTATTGAGAATACTTGGAAGGATAAGAACGTTGTACTGTTATTCACCGATGGTACATACCCGCATACAGAGGAGCAGATGCTGAAATTCCCATTGTTGGATATGCTCAAAGCCAACATGGAGTTCAAAGAGGATGACTACGAGAGTTTCATGCAACAGTATAATCTCCCTGAAAAGTTCCGTTTGTTCATCAAGAACAATATCAGTGAAATGCAGTCCACTAAGATTAGTACGATGTTAGTTGGTCATCTGACTCCAGAGACTTTTAGTGAAGATCTTGTTTGCCGGGCATTCATTTCTTCATATCTTGGTGAAAAGAGACTACTAGATTGGGAACCCATCATTGTCCGTATGCTTGTGCTTGGTATGCAGTCAGAGGAAAAGAAGCGCAACGATTTTTTTCACCGTCTTACCAAGAATCTGGATGCAAAGAAAGCAGTAGATGCAAAGTTGAAGCGACTGTTTGACAGAACCTATAATGCCAATTCTGAACAGAAGATGAAGGAAGTGGCAGAGTGTTTGAAGTATAACAGCATTACTCAATTACTGGATGTAGCCCAAGGCGACAACTACAAGCAGTATAAGATCAAGAATCCGATGATGCTTGAAGGTCAGAATAAAGTATATGAATATGGTCTCCAAAGTCGCCAGTGGTCTGAGAAATTTAGTCAGGCAATGGTAGAACTGGGTAAGGACATCAAGGAGGAAGAAATAATCAGTGTATATGGCATCGATGCTCAGTACAACTATATGCCAGAAGCACTTTGCTGGCCTATTCTTAAAGAGGTTTTGGAAAAGAAACTCATGACAGAGCCTGACGAAGTGAATGACAGGATGCGCAACTTGGCTCTGAAATTCTCTGCACAGTCAGATATACAAGTTGTCATCAAGTTCATTGAGCAGGTAGCTCTCTATTACGAGAAAGTTAAAACTGTTGGCACGATGAAGTTGAACTCACCAGAGGAATATGTGCAGAAATATATCGATAAGGACAATGGCCTTTATCTTGCAGATATGTTCTACCGCCATTCTTTAGAGGCATATCACGATTTGATTACCAAACAGAATCCCATTGAACAGGCTATTAATGATGCTAAAAACCAATTAGATCAGGAATATGCCAAACTGGCCAATGTCCTTAATTTGGAATGGTTGACCTGTGTGATGGAGCGTGAAGACCTGTTTGATAGTCTGAGTATTGGGAAACAGGAGGACTTTTTCAATAAAGAGAGTAATGTAAACACCAAGCAGGTTGTTATTATTTCTGATGCATTACGCTATGAAGTGGCAGCAGAATTGATGCAGGAGCTGGCAAAAGAAAAGCATATCGCAACCCTTGTGCCATATAAAGCAATGCTTCCTACAGAAACGAAATATTGCAAAACGGCACTTCTGCCACACAGAACATTGGAATTACAAGGTACTGAAATGATAGTAGATGGGCAGGTACTTGTTACTACAGAGCAGCGTACAGCCCACTTAGCAAGGTATAAAGAAGGAGCGGTTTGTGTGAAATACGATGTTGTGATGAATGGCGATCAGACCAGTAATCGTGAACTATTTAAGCACCCGCTTGTTTATATCTTCCACGATGTGATTGATGAAAACAGTCATCCCCAGAATCCATTTGAAATAATCCGTTCATGTCGGACTGCTATTAATCAATTAAGTGCATTGGTAAAACGCCTACATGCCACCATGAATGTGGCTAATGTCGTGATTACAGCTGATCATGGTTTTATCTACAATGATATCCACTTCGAGGAAAAGGATAAGCACAGTATTAATGAAGCCTGTATCGAGAAGAAAACAAGATATTATTTTGCAGATAATATGATGCAGGCCGAAGGTGTCGTGAAAATGCCGTTAAATAAAGTATCTGATATTACTGTTTCTAAGCCAGTATATGTAGCTGTTCCCATAGGAACCAACAGATTGGCAGCACCTGGTGGTTATAGTTTTGCTCATGGCGGTGCTTCTCTGCAGGAAATGATTATCCCGGTTATCAGGAGCAGAGAACGTCAGACTGACAAAACAGAGAAGGTTGGTATCTCATTGATGAACCATAATCTGAATATGGTTAGTAGCCGTTTAAAATTCCATCTGATACAATCAGAAGCCGTATCGATGACTGTCATGGAACGTAAGGTCGTGTGTCAGGTATTCAACGGTGATGAGCCTGTAACGGCAGAGAAGGAACTATTACTTAACAGTGCTGACTCTGCAAATTTGAACAACCGTGTGTTTGAGGTAACGCTTAATCTGAATAAATCAGTTACTTCCAGCGTTCTCCAGCTTCGCATCTACGATGTGGATGACAGACTGAATCCTCTGATTAAAGAAACAGTGAAGAATAATACAATGATTGAACAAGATTTTTAAAATACTACATATATGACACTACAGCAGAAGATAATGAGTGCCTTTATAGGCAAAGTGGTGAGAAAAGACCTCGCTTTCCAAGTAAAGGGCGGTCTTCCTGTTCCAACCTATGTGCTGGAGTATCTGTTAGGGCAGTATTGCGCTACGGATGACGAAGATGCCATTGAGCAAGGTCTGGAAAAGGTGAAGCAAGTGATTCAGAACAACTATGTTCACCGGGCCGAGTCTGAATCTGTGAAGGGTAAGATTCGTGAAGCAGGCCGTTATCGTGTCATTGACAAGATTTCAGTGACGCTGAACGAGAAGGCCGATCAATATGAGGCAGAATTCGCCAATCTCGGACTAACTCATGTACCTATTGGTACTCAGTATGTCAAGGCTAATCCCAAGCTTCTGTCTGGTAATGGCGTATGGTGTATTGTCACTATTGGTTATTTGCAGGGCGAGGATATAAAGGTTCGTTGGGATATTCAGACATTGAAACCTATTCAAATTTCCAATATCGATTTGCAGGATTTCATAAACCAGCGACAATACTTTACAACTGATGAATGGATTGACTTCATGATGCATACGGTTGGTCTGAATCCAGAACCAATGAACCGTCGTGAGAAGTTCATTACTTTGGCTCGTCTGCTGCCACATGTGGAGAACAACTTCAACTTTGTGGAGCTTGGCCCGAAGGGAACAGGTAAGAGTCATGTATTCCAGGAGCTGTCACCTTACGGAGTTTTGGTAAGTGGTGGAGACGTTACTTCAGCTCGTCTGTTTGTCCGCATGTCAGGCAAACGAGAGGAATTGGGTCTTGTGGGCTATTGGGATGTGGTAGCATGGGATGAGTTCGAGCAGCAGAAAGGCCGCGCTGTGGATGCTGTGCTGATTGACACTATGCAGAACTATCTTGCCAACAAGTCATTTAACCGTGGTAAGGGAACTCATGAGGCAAGTGCATCAATGAGCTTCGTGGGTAATACTAAGCACACAGTGCCCTATATGCTTAAGAATACCCATCTGTTTGAGTCTATTCCAACTTCCTTCATCAAGGGTGCTTTCCTTGACCGAATCCACTTGTATAATCCTGGATGGGAGATCAAGATGTTGAAAAAGGATAGTTTCTCTAAGGGCTATGGACTGATTACTGACTATATCGCTGCAGTACTGCATGAGATGCGAAATAAGGACTGGACAGGTATATTAAAGGAATATGCGAAGTTTGATGGTTCACTCTCTGAGCGTGACCATCTGGCCATACGTAAGACCTTCTCGGGAATGATGAAGTTGCTTTATCCTGATGGAAAGATGACTGACGTAGAAGCCTTTGAGCTGGTTGACTTTGCCGCTGAAAGCAGAAAGCGTGTAAAGGATCAGTTATATGTTATTGATGAGACTTTCAAGGCAGAGCCTGCAATATTCAAATACATTAATCTGAAGAATGGCATGGAAATCCATGTCGAGACCTTAGAAAAAGTTAGCAACTCACTGATAGTTCCGCTCAGTGTTGCACCGACACAGTTGACAGATTCTGATCTGGCTAATAGCCAGGAACCAATACAGGAAGGAAGTGGCATCGAATCGAAGGAGTCGGGCATGCGTCCAAGGATTCCTGTATTACGAGAGCAGAATCTGTCCTTCCGTATGGGACAGACAGGGGTAACATACGAAAAATTGTTTGCCCAATACTTGTCAAATGCCAATGAAATAACGGTTGAAGACCCATATATCCGCACATCTTGGCAAATAAAGAACTTTATGGAGTTCATAACAATGTTAATTGATACGCGACCTGTAGATGATTTGAAGATCACTTTAATCACTAATGAGGAAGAAACAAAGATTCCTGACCTCATTGACAAGTTTGATGATATTAAAGACGATTTAGTATCATACGGCATAGAGTTTGAATACAAATTCAGAGACTTCCATGATCGCTGCATTAAAACAGATACCGGATGGACAATTCAACTTGGGCGCGGTCTGGATATCTACGAAAAATATAATACCTATTCCATTGCATCATCCAGACAGGATAAACGTAAATGCAAGGAATTTATGGTAACGTATATGAAAACTAAAAATGCATAGTGCCTATGACAAAATTAAATAAAGATGCCTTTGCCATAATGGCAATGTGTGAGGAGACGAAGAAGCCATTTGGTATAACCGTTAATCCCCAACAAGGATGTTACGCTTTTACGTGGGCCTTTAAGATCAATCCCGACCAAGCGAAGAGAGAGGGATATGACCAAACAAGTGTAAGGGGAGCAGTAATGTATGATCCAGAGTTTAACGGATGCCCTTATTGTGGTTCCAAGCAATTCTATATTTGTAACCGCTGCAAGAAAGTGGTTTGCTATCATGACGAAGAGGTTGTTACTTGTCCCAATTGTGGAAATTCAAGTAGTCTTAGCCCTGCAGAAGCTGTAGATCTCTCCGGTGGTGGATTCTAATAATTTAAAAATATAAGGTAATGAAAGAATTGAAGCCCAATGCAAAGGTGAGTCTGACTAATGGCTCATCGGCAACGATTGTTAAGGAACTTGGACGTGGTGGACAAGGCATTGTCTATCAGGTTGAAGTTGGAGGCCAGCAAATGGCCTTAAAATGGTATTCTACTCATCCTGGTATTCTCTTTTACAAAAATCTGGAGAACAATATTAGCAAGGGTGCTCCATCAGATGCATTCCTATGGCCGGAGTATTTGACAACAGTTCAGAATGGTTCTTTTGGATATATCATGAAACTTCGCCCACAAGGTTACTATGAGTTTGGTCATTATTTGCTGGCAAAAGTTCAGTTTAAGAGTTTTGATGCAATAGTTAATGCGGCAATGAAGATATGTGAAGGGTTCAAGTCACTTCATCTTGCGGGATTAAGCTATCAGGACTTAAACGATGGTAATTTCTTTATTCATCCAGTTACCGGTGATGTCCTAATTTGCGATAATGATAACGTGGGGCCAGAAGGAGATAATTCTGGTATTCTTGGCAAGGCAAGATACATGGCACCAGAAGTTGTTACAAATAAGAAAATGCCGAGTAAGCAAACTGACAGATATTCCCTTTCTGTTGTACTTTTCCTCTTGTTCTATGGTAATCATCCATTGGAAGGCGCAAGAGTACTTGAGTGCCCTTGTATGACAGAAAAGAATGAAAAGATGTTTTATGGGAGTGAAGCGGTTTTCATTTATGATGATAATATTAGCAATAACCGGCCTGTCCGTGGCGTTCATAACAATGTAATGAAGCGTTGGCCAGCCTTCCCCGAATTATTAAGAAATGCATTTAAGCACGAGTTTAGTCAGGAGTGCTTGAAAGATCCTAGTAAACGTATGTTAGAGAGGCAATGGCAACAAACTATTCAAAAACTTCGGGATATGTTGGTTGTATGTCCTATATGTCACCAAGAAACGTTTGTCGAAAACTCTGCTGCGCCTAAGTGTATGTGCTGTGATAAATCATTTGCTTTGCCAGGTGCATTAAGATTGTCCGACAGATCCATTTTACTGGCTCCGAAGACAAAAGTATATATAGACTTGGATAACAAACCTGATATAGAGGTCATTTCTGTACCAGGGGATCGCTATCCTGTTCAATTAAAGAACATCACTACTTCGAATTGGACAGTAGAGACTCCAAGCGGTAAACTAAAATCAGTCGATCCAGGCATGACGATGCCAGTTAAGGCAGGATTAAAAGTTAGTTTTGGCGGCATGATTAAAGGCGAAATCATTTAATATATTGTATAACTTAAAATTTTATTAATTATGGGACTTATTGAAAATGAGAGTATTCCAAGAAGAAAAATGATCCTTTTCTTCCTGATTGACACGTCAGCCAGTATGACTGGTGCAAAAATCGGTAGTGTTAACGATGCTATTGAAAATGTTTTGCCGATGGTTGGTGACATCTCGGATGAGAATCCTGATGCAGAAATCAACGTGGCAGCATTAGAGTTTTCTACTGGTACTCGTTGGTTGTATGACACACCCAAAGATGCCAAGGAGTTTATTTGGCAGAAAGTTCAGGCTTCAGGCATGACTTCACTTGGTGAAGCATGTAAGGAACTTTGCTCAAAATTGTCACGTAATGGTGGATTTATGCCGACATCTACGGGCAGTGGCTATTACGCTCCAGCAATTATTCTTTTGTCTGATGGCGTTCCTACAGACAACTTTGAAGCTGGTCTGAAGACGTTGAAAGAGAACAACTGGTTTAAAAATGCGATTAAGATTGCAATTGCTATTGGTAATGACGCAGATCAAAATGTGCTCGCTGCATTTACAAACTCTCCAGAAGCCGTAATTACTGTGCATAATATTGATGCCTTGAAGCAAATGATTCGCATCATCGCTATTACATCCTCACAGATTGGTAGTAAGAGCACGTCTGCTGCAGATACCACAAAGCAAGATCAGGTAGTTGAAGAAATCCAGAAAGCTGCAGCTGATGTTACAGGTGCAGAAGTCGCTAATAACCCTGCTCCTGCTACTAAAGATAATTGGGATGAATGGGATTAGTTCTTGATGTTATATGAATAATATATATCATCGTGAAACAGGCGACAGTCATCTGCAGACTGACAAGCCATGCCAGGACTTCGCCTTCGCTCAAAGTTCAGATTCACTGTCCATGGCCATCGTAAGTGATGGTCATGGTGGTGAACCGTATTTCCGTAGCCATATCGGATCAGAGTTTGCGGTCAATATTACCAGAAGTGCGCTTTGCGAGTTGACAGAAAACTTGCCTGAATCCTTTTTTGAGGATGCGACATTCACGTCATATAGTAAGGACTCTGCAACGGATGAACAAATAAAGAGTAAACAACATAAGCAGCTTACTTGGCTCTTCTCATCCATAATTAGCCGATGGAATAATGCTATTGCAGAAGATGCGAGGAATCGAGAATTGTCAGAATGGGAACTTAATAACGTAGATCAGAAGTATCTGGATGCTTTTCGTGCTAAGTTGAATGATGATAATGCGACCTTCGAAAAAACGTATGGCTGCACATTGATGGCGTACGTTCAAACACCTGATTACTGGTTTGCTTTCCATATAGGAGACGGCAAATGCATTTTCATGTCTATTGATGATGATAAATTGGTCTGTAGTCAGCCAATTCCATGGGATGACAAATGCTTCCTGAATAAAACGACGTCTTTATGTGACTCACATGCTCTCGAGGAATTCCGTTATTGTTATCAGGCAAATGGCGAGTTTCCTTTAGCTGTATTCTTGGGATCAGATGGCTTGGATGATTCCTTCGGTGACGGAGAAGTGCTAAACAATTTCTACATTCAGCTTTATAAACAAGCTATAAAATCTGGTAATGAAACCGCATTTAAGGTTTTGAAGAAATCATTCCCGATAATTAGTGCAAGAGGGAGTAAGGATGATATGTCTGTTGCTTGTCTATATACGGATACTGATGACAAAAAGGTTTTTCCGATTTTGATAGATCATCAGAAAACATGGCAGCAATCTCTCGTAAAAGAAGCTGAAGAGAAACTAAAGGCTTGTTTGTCTAAGATTGATTCATTTGGCAATCCTGAAGAGCTTAATCAAGAGCAGCAGATCAATTTGGAGTACGCCAAGAAGGATAAGGACAAAGCGGAATTGGCAGTAAAAAAAGCAAATGCACGAATTAAAGAACTTGATGAGGAACTGAGTAGATTTTTCAGAGGGCAACAAAAGCATACTCCTAAAAATCACAAATCCAATAAGGTTCAACGCCACTTATCGCATAAGAAAAATAAAAAATAAAAAATATGAGTACTTGTAAGTATTGCGGAAAAGATGCAGGTTGGTTTTCACATTCACATGATGAATGCGAAGCTAAACATGAGCAAGGATTGAAAGAC
>Ga0326513_10002704_pt1 | contig 13024 bp, 11 predicted proteins | sample 2_2465_0518_D_FD_203654 | JGI IMG/M metagenome (GOLD analysis project Ga0326513, IMG submission 203654) | Bovine rumen microbial communities from UC Davis, California, United States - 2_2465_0518 | ecosystem: Host-associated > Mammals > Digestive system > Stomach > Rumen | place: USA...
GGTGCTTGCTCAAGTGCAGTTACCCTGTTATTTATACCTGATATACTTGTTTGCATATTCTCAAGAGCACCATTCAATGTGGAGACAGACGATGTGAGTGTGTTAACACTACTCTGTAATGAACTTATATCATCTGTATTACCTGTAACATCTTCCTGTAATGAAGCAACCAACTGCTGTACAGTTGTAATAACACCCTGTAATGCTACAACTGAATCTTGAATCTCATCAATATTGTTAAATAACGATGTCACAGTACTCTGTACACCATTAACAGTCTGCTGAAGTTCATCAATATCACTTATAGCCTGTGTTACTTCATCAATTAAACCATTTACAGCAGTAATTAACTGCTCTATCTCTCTAATTATCTCAGGACCTGCATTACCTATAGACAGAGCATAGAGTTTTGTATCTAATGCCTGCATAGTTGCGTTCCATTCTACGAGTAAATTAGGAGTATCTTCCCCCTCATAGAGGGGGAAGTTATAATGTAGTGTTGACTGCATATCTATTCTCCTTTCATCCTTCCAGTGCAGTTACCCTAGCATCAAGACCGCTAATCTCCTGCTCGATAGTATTAATCTTATCAGGGTAATCTTGATTGATAATCTCCTTGACTGCTGCTGCAAGTTCAATCTGATTAGCACGTAACTCCTTAAAATCTTTCTTTAAGTCATTGAAGAAGTATGTATAGTCAGTTACTATTGACTTTAACTCTAACATCTTCTCCTCAATCTGCTTAAAGTCTGATGTGAGTTTGCTCTCTCCAGCTTCTACAGCATCAATCTTTATTTTCATACCCTCAAGAATGTCATCTAACTCCTCGAAGGTATGGTTCCAATCCGTGAAGTTGAACTTATCGTCCTTAGTAAACAGAGGGAAGTGGAACCATTGAGTTCTTTCGCTTGCGTTAGTTACTATCATAGCTTTTTCTCCTTCCTATCAATAGTTATCTGTTTCATACAGATAGTAGTTAAGTGTTGCACTTCTAGCTGAACCTGGGTCTGAAGGTGTACCATAGTCAGATGGTAAAGGATTACCCTCTTGGTCTACCGTTGCAAGTTCTACCCAACCAAGTTCGAAGTCCTTATGTGTAGCATCGTTGTAGTACTCACTAAACGTAGTTCTAACAGAACCTGTATCCTCGTTCTCAATAACTATAGAAGCAGTAACTATAATTTTTGAAGCGTCAGATGGGTAGATGTCTGCACTCAGGTATCTATATTCCTGCGGGTCATGTCCAACTGTAATATCTCCGTAAGTATAATCTCTTACAGGAACATAATCTCTGTCTCCATTGTTCCAACCTTCCCACATAGAACGTCTGATTCTGAATGTCTTCTCGAATACAGTATGACGAGTATCCAAATTATCATTAGAAGCAATATCTACTCTGTAGGTTATCTCTGCTGAATAACCCTTGAGAGGCGGTGCACCTCCTGTTGTATCCCAGATGTCACTCCATACGCTACTATAGTAGCTCTTGAAGCCTTGGCTAGGTCTGAAATACATAGGCAAGAACAATGTAAGCGGCTTATATCTACTCTCTTCTGGTATATCTATCACATTCAATTGTGTCTCAACAATTGGGTGCTTGATAGTTGGGTCATTAAAAGAACTAGCAAAATAAGGATTACCATACATATTAATGTTCTTACATGGTATGATAGCACCATCCTCACCAACAAGATTCTGTGCTACTGCTCCAAATCCGAATGAACCTGTCTGCCGAACAAGTTTATCATCAAGGAACACATCTTCGATAACTGTAGGACTTGCTGGGTTAGTCATATCCCATACATCTCCTACTAAAATATCGTCTACCGTAACAAAATAATAGAGCTTTAGAAGTGATACATCCTCTTTGAGTACTCCAATCTGCATAGATGTAGAACCATAAGATGTAGCAAAATAACCATATCTTTCTGGAGGAAGTGTACCAGGTATTTGCTGTCCTGCGAGATGACCACAAGGGAATGAACCACATAATTGTACAACTGGTGTACCTTTACGGATATAAATATCTGTAGATAATGCCCTGGGGTCAGGTGGTGTTATACCTAATGGATTAATCATATCTAATGTTTTCCATTCTCCTTGTACAAACTTTCCACAATGTAATACAACTGGTAACATTCTACCACCTGTCTTATCAAGCAGGCTAGATATTGTGTTATGAATATAAGTATTATAGAAACCAGTATCAAAATCATAGTAGTCCTGTATAAAATGAACATCAGAAACACCGCCACCTCCGCCTGAAACACTTAGTGTACCATCGGATTCAATACTGAGACCATCACCTACTTTAATACCACCAAGTGCATCACTTCCTGCAACCTTGGTACGAAGCATACCTGTTGAAGAGTTTATCTCAAGACCTGTACCAACCTTAACACCACCGAGAGTTGAATCACTTGCGATAGGAAGTACATAAGGCTGTCCACCACCGCCAGTAGCCTGAAGGTTACCATTCTGGTCGTATGTTACAGTAGTGCCATCGACACCAACATAGAAACCTTGTCCTGACTGTTTTTTAAGACCCTTGTTCTCGTATAACTGAAGGTGAAGTCTACCTTCTACATTATTAGGATGGTCTTCATCAGTATGCTCGATGTAGAACTCATCTGGGGTAGTCATAATTCCACCTAATTCATTAGGAGAAGCCTGCTTAATATTGATTGTCTTAGTGTTGTTCTGTGCATCAGTAACAATCTCAACACCGCTACCCTGTACGATAGTATATGCACTATCAGGAAGAATAGCACGAAGACCACCATCGCTATCAAAACCAAGGTTACCATTTGCTGCTAACTTCACAGATACGTGTGGTACTGCTTCATTAGATATATTAATACCCTGTCCTGATGCGAAACGAGATGTGTCAGGCTTTGCTGCTAACTTACCATCTGGTGTGAATACCATAGTATTATCATCAATGATAATGCTTATAACGCCATTAGATGAATTTACATCAAGACCTGCATCCGTGTTAGGCTTAACAAGACCTGCTCTTACACGACTAGCATAGTAATCAGAACCAATACCTTCTGTAGGTGTTACTGTACGTGATAAGATACCAGTCTCAGGGTCAATCGAGAGACCTTCTCCAACAATTACACCACCAAGAACTGCATCAGGGTCATCAGCATCTCCTGCAACAGGAAGAACATACTGACTACCACCGCCACCACCACTATTATCAAGAGCAGAGATAAGCTTCTCTGTAACATCCTCAAAGTGGTCAGGGTTAAATGCTCCGTGATGTAATGTAGTACAACGTAAGAAATTCAGAGAACCATCATCGTTTTCTGTGTATACATATGCACCAGGATTATACTGTGCAGTAGTAACAAACTTGTTACATAACAGATTAACAACACTACCCAGAGTAGCATTATCCTTAACTGCCATCGTATTTGTCTGTACCATATCATCCTGCAATTCATTTACATCCTTTACAAGACCATGAGACTCATTACCTACTGTAGTCTCAAGACGACTAATACGATTACTGTTATCTGCATGTAACTGCTTGAGACCATGCTCAGGGTTGTTAATATCATCATCAACCCTATTTAACTGGGTATGAACAGACTCCAAATCCTCAAACTGTTCTGTAATCTGGTCCTGTAATACCCCAGCAGCCTCGTCAATTACCTCCATAGCACCATTGAAATCTGTTAACCAACCTGGTTTATCAGTTGCTACGAACTGAGGAAGGTGTAAGTTCTCTGTTTCATTGGTGCTGTTGAACTTGTTTTCATCAACTTCGATGTTAGCAATACTTTTACTCATCTTAGTTCTCCTTTCATCTGTTTAATTCGGTTATATCTGTGACATAGTTTACACCATACATAGCCACAGGGTTACCCGTAAGAGTTGCTACTTTATCTACTATAGTGATTGTGTTGCTGTTCGGTGCTGTATATGTACCGTCAGCAGCAGGGAATGTAAAGAACCCATCATCACCATAATTAACACATAAATCATCGAGATTCTTGTCAGAGAAGTTAACCTCTGCAATACCCTCATTATCTTGTGCAAGCAAAATCCAGTTACGAAAAGCTTTATTCTTAACATCTTTCTCAGGCTTCGTATAGTATTTGCTGTTTGCTTGCTCCCAAGCTGTATATGTAGAATTATCAAGTTCATCTACAGTTGCTTCATAAGCATTAAATTCATCAACCGTCTTACCGTTCCATCTCAACTGTGTGAATAGGAAGTTAACGATGTCTGCTAAAGACTCCTGCTTACCAGTAACTGGGTTGAACATGAACTTGAATTTATACCATAATCTCCAAACCATCGCTGTATCATAGACTTGTGAATCAAGACCCATAGCATCATACTCTTCAGCAGTTAACTGTTGGTCATCATACAGCATAGAAGGTATACCGAAAGTTCTCAATGCTCTATACATATTATATATGAGTTCCTGCATATGTTCAGTTTCTCCAGTAGCAGGGTCATATAATTCAGGGTACTCATTAATGATATTGTCTACCCTACGAGATAACTCTTCTATACTTGCAAAGATTTTGTTGTTATTAACACCTATGATATGATGTGTATATCTCTTTGCCTCTTTAAGAGTTTCTAAATCAGAATCTTCATATGCTTTTGTAAGTGCTACCTTCAAATCTTCATCTGCATGCTTTAACTCATCATAATACTCTTCAACTATCTTCTGTAAATCTGCTATAGATTTATCAAACTTCTTATTAGTCTTATTATTAAGACTATCAGAATACTCCTTAGCCTTCTTTAACGAAGACTTGATAGATTTATCTAAGTCAGCAAGTGTCTTGTCAATGGTATTAAGTCTTACTTTTATGTTAGTAACATCATTTTTGACAGGAACTAACTTATTATCTACCGTTTGAGATATGATTTGCTCAATGTTCTCCATCGTATCATCAATATACTCTTGTAATTCATTGATACGGTATATCACTTTTGATAACCACTCTTCATATGATAATACATCATCATATACTGCGGGTAGTACCAAAGGAGCAAACTTCTTACCTGCGAATAAGTCGTGTCTCATTTTACCCTCCTTACCAAACAAGCATAAACAATGGTTCTAATTCATGTATAACATCCATATCTATATTTAAGAATGTTGCCCTGAATTTGTTAAGCATCTCACTATAGGTTTCACTACCTACCTTACCAAATACCTTACCAAAGTAATCTTGCTTATTCTTTGTATTTGCTGTATCTACAGTATTAGATGTAGATGCACCATTTGATATAGTATCATTATCTATGTGATACCCACCATTATTTACTACAGAACCTTGACTACTATCTGAATGTGTACCATCCTTCGCAAATTCATTAGTACCATTTTCAGTATTACTTGTTGTAGTATTGCTTGTACCTGAGCCAGTCTTTGTACTTTTTGAAGAACTTGTTGTTTTTCCATCTGTAGCATCTTTTCTACCTGTAAAACTTTTTTCTGATTCAGTATTACCACCATTAGTCCTTGTTTCTGTTAACTTTGATAGATAACCACTATTTATTCCACTAGGACCTTCTCCTCCTGATGAACTACCAACGGAACCTAATGGGGTATCAGCTTCTTTGTATATAACATCCTGTGGACTTGTTAATTTATTGGTAGTTGTTTCCTTACCAGACATAGTTAAGGTATTATTTACTGTTGTTGAACCACTTTCTTCAAAGTTTTCTGTATTTGAAGTAGTTGTGTTGCTAGTACCCGAACCTGTTTTAGTATCTGAACCATTACCCTCTTCGTGAGTTAATCCACTAGATGAATCTGTAGTATTAGTGGTATCATTATGTGTATTATCTACATCATTTACCGTACTATTTTGGAAACTTGATGAATTATCATTAGTTCCTCTCCTACTACCCTCTTCGCTTGCATTGTGCAAATCTACATAATCTGCGTTCTTAAATGGGTCAAACTTCAACCTTTCCGACATATACAGTTGATTGTAATATGGCATTATCTCTCGCATCTTTGTTTTAAGACGCTGTTTGAATAAGCCTACTGTCTCTTGACCTATTTCCTGAGTGTAAAAGTGGTTTATAATCTTAGTTTCTAACTCAGGTTTGTATGCTTCATCGAATATGGGGTAATCAAAGTTAAATAATTGGGGTCTAGCCAACGCTATTATGCTGTCCACATCATGCGCTTCACTACCCTCTTCGGTTCGCCCTGCGTATGATTCACATATAAATCTTAGCTGGGTAGTAAAATCACTCATTGCTCTCCTCCTTATCAACACTATCTGTATCAAAGGATTCATCCTCGTCTGATACATCACCATCTTCAACATCAGACCTAAACACAACCTCTATGTCAGTACCAAACATCTTATTAATCTTATCAACGGCTTTCTCTCTCATAGACATATAAGCCATACGGTTAGCCATCGTACCACCCATAGCCCTTGAGACTTCATCAGATACTAATCTTTCACGTTTCTCTATAGATACGTTTGATATACCTAATGCTGTTAAAGCTTCATTAAAGAGATTAACCTTTAGGTCATAAATTTTGTCTGACACATAAGGTGCATCTGTCTTTAGTACTTCAAAATTATCTAGAGACAACCCTTTTTTACCAAATATTACAGGTCTATTACCCTCATACTGGGTATAAAGGTTCTCCATACTTAACCTTTCGTTTTCATCACATAATATTAATACTGGGGTCTTTTGAGCACCTACGTTTACATCTATTGTTCTATCTAACTCATACAATCTCATTGCATAATTTAGTATTAACTGATATGTAGGTTTCATTTTGTAGTTATTAAATATAAGAACTGAGTTTGAAACATCAAGCTTTATCCTATACTCATTACTACCATAACCCTCATACTGGGTAGGAACACCATATACCCCTAATCTATTTCCTAGCGCAACCTTTAGGGTAAGGTCTCCTATTACATCGTCTCTACAGTAAACTGCTTTACCATTATAGAATAATGCTTTCTCAAGATACCTTTCATCACAAGTGTCAGGAAGATTTTTCCATTCGAAACGAGAAAGTGCTATCTCTGTAAGCATATCCTCATAGTCTGTAAAATCCCATGCATTCATCAAAGCGGAACGTATAAATTGCTCGCTCTGTTTATTACGTTTACGTGGCATTTTATACCTCCTTAGTTGTAGTCACCTATATGACCATTCTTCCACCAGGTAACTCCTGTATTAAAAATGTTTTCAATCTCTCTACAATATTCTGCTGGACACTCGCCTAACACCATACATCCTGATGTTTTTATATAATGTTGATTCTTTCTGCCATTAGATATACTAGGAGTACCTATAATACCCCTTGCATAACCAAATTCTGTAAAGAAATCATCTATTCTTCTAGCATCTCTCTTATTTATACAGTATTGATAGCCTGTAACCTTTTTGAGATTTGCTACTGTCTTTGCAGATGAAGAGCCACTATGTGCATTATTTGGTAGTTGCTTTGCCTGATTTTGCTCTCTATTGTAGTTAAATGCCATACCCAATACTTGTGAAGCCATAGATGATGCTAAAATAGGCTGACCTGCTGCACCAGCTAATAATGCTCCAACTCCCATTGTAGCTGCCTGCATATCATATGACATCTTAGATGTACCTAACCATTGTTTATATGCTGATGAAACCCAAGGTACTTGTGGGTAACCTGATAATGATAATGCTTTATCTCCTGAACCACCAGCACCAGCATAATTCATAGGATATACAACAATCTCAAAATTAGGCTGAACTGCCGCACTTGCTATGAAAGTCATATCACTATCAAAATATTCATACCTGTATTCCTGTATACCACCATCATTATTTGTTAGATAAAAATTGTTAAATGGGTATGTATATAACTTATTATTCTTAACATCACTATAACCATCTAATGAACCACTCTGTTTCTTTGTAAATGTCTGAGTTATAGAGTGCAAACCACCATCTGCTAATTCATCAAAATTTAGAGATTCATCTTCCATAGGTGCAAATGCTGCTGGTACAGCAATAATAGCTACTATGTTATTCACAATGAAGTTATACTTCTCTTCACTCCAGCTACCTATTTGATTCATTAAATTCTTAAAGGCATCAAAATTTCTAAATACTGTAGCGCATAACCCTTGCATACAACCTTGTTTCATTCCATCAAATATTGCTGGAACATTAGGTGCATGTGCTATATCACCGATGTAGAATGTAGCCCACATTATTATTCTGAAATTACTATAACCATTTGGTATACCAAAATCCTCTGTTGTCTGATATACCTTATCAGAGAATGATACTGGTTCTGGTGCAAGATTACCCCCTACAGTATCACTAGCTGTATGACTTCTTTCGATATAACATTCCTTAAATGTTATTCTATTACGTATAACAAAAGTCTGTAATACGTCTATTTTGTATGTAATCTCAACTACATTAGCACTAACTACATCTACATTAGTTATAAATGCGTAACATTTTTGAGCAGAATTTTCACCCACACTTGGATTCTTCCACATCATATAACTAGCATCTTCTATTTTATCGCTATCTGGATTAATTTTTATACGTATTTTACCATTATCGGTCTTAACATAGTTTTGGTCTGTTAAAGTAAGAACTACTTTACCCGAATCTTCCATATAACTATCTTGCTCTGATATACTTGAAAATGCTATACTATGAGCATAGTTAGGATTAAGAGGTACCTTCTTTAACAATCTTATAGTACCATTAGGTGTAATAGCAGCCATATTCTTTCCTCCAAATATATACCCCGCCCAGTTCCCGACTAACCAGACGGGGTATCAAACAAAGGGTGATAACCTTAGGCAACAGTTATAGTCGCGGTATCTGATACCTGGTCATTTACAACAGATGTGGCAGTAATTACTGCTTCTCCCTCAGCTATGGCAGTTACTGCTCCTGTAGCATCTACTGTAGCAACTGTTTCATTACTAGAAGTCCATACAACAGCCTTATTAGCGAAGTTAGCAGTAGTTACTGTAGCAGTAAGCTGTACTTTCTGACCTACGCCAATAGTTGCCTCAGATGGGCTAATAGATATAGCGGATACAGCAGGTGTACCCTGAACGAATGTCATACGCTGTGCAAATGGAGATATAGAGAATGTCATCCACTCATGTAACCAATAGTTCCAATAGATTGACTCTCCATTGAACTTCTCTGTCATCTCATGCATATTCTGATATATCTGTAAGAACTTACTATCAAACAAGATAGCAGGAATCTGATTAAGAGCGGTTTTCTCTTCATCAGTAATCGGAACATACATAGGAGATACATTACCATTCGTATCTGTGAATAAATCACGCATAAAGTCGTTATCAATCTCACCGAAGCCATCTACAAGGATACGATGTCCATAGAACTCAGTCTTATCCATATTAAATGCCGAAGCAAGAACCTCTACATCCATGATAGCATCAAACTCATTTGTAAGAATGAGATACTGATTCTCTTTAGGAGTATGGTTTGCTACCCCTGCAAGATTGTGCTTTCTACTAAGGAATGTCCAGTTGTTAGATACTTCCTTAATACCCGCAATGATAGTCTTCATATTAGCAGCCGATACCTGAGGTACTTCTACTGCATTACCCTGTCCTTTAAGGATTACACGGGCAACCATGTACTTCATCGTCATAAATACTGCATAATTAAGACCCGTACTCATAGACTCAATAATCTTTGAGATAGTGTCCTGAACTCCATCCCAACCAAGGAAACATTGTTTCAGGTCTTTCTCCTGAATAGTTACCTTGAAGAACTTCTGCCAGTTCAGTACATGGAAAGCAGCCTTAACATCAGGAATCTGACGCTTATACTGATTATCTACCCCTGCCTCTGCATTGTATTCAAAAGGCTTTGCAAGGTCTACAAAGATTTCCTCTGTAGTAGTACCATACTCAACAAGACCTTTGTTGAATACAGCCCAAGGGTTCTCCCAAATTCTGTTTGAAATAGTTACGAAACCAATACGATTAATTAGAGATGATACAAATTCGTTACGAAGTGTAGTATCACCCATAATTACTGCACCAATCTGCTTGATATTATCTTTATCAACACTTGCAGTCGGTACATACTTCTTGTAATAAGTAGTAGCATCCTGCTTAATATAGTTCAGGATTTTTGCTGCATTTTCTGCATTTGCCATTTTTAACTCTCCTTTCTAATCAAAGTTCAATATCATCAAAGGAAATAGTACCCTCTGACTCATCTACAACTTCAGTATCTTCAGCAGTTGATGTCTGCTCTGTTTCAAGTGTATCGGCAATATCCTTCTCAGGTCCGATGTTGATGAAACGCTCCATATACTTCTTTCTCCATGAAGCATCATTCTCTTCATACTTTGCTTTCCAATCCTCTCCATCAGACTCGAAACTATCCGATACGTTCTCCATCAGTGCAATAGCCTCATCAGAATTGTTATCTCCTATGAAGGCTGATAACTGATTCATAAGTTCATCCCTAGATACTCTAGCCATAACTTATTCTCCTTTCTTTATTTAATACATTTTAAGAGACGTTTCTGTAACTGTCTCCACGCCTTCTCGTTTTCAACATAAGGTGCAGGACAATTCTTTCTTACTATATCATAATGGCGAACGATATACTGTACATTAGGACAGCTTCGTTTTATCCATCTGATAACTTCTTCAGTTTCCTCGATTTGCACTTCTGATGCAAATCTATTAGCAATACCACAAAGTTCAATACTTACTGTATTACTATTATTGAGTGTACTATAGTAAGTACCCCTCTGATAACAACCATCTGGGTTTCCTACAGACCAAGCTGTTCTAGTTAAAGGAATAGACCTTCCTGATTTACCATCATAATCAATAAATATATGAGCACCAGCACTTCTTGTATTACCTGTGGCAAAGTAATCACACTCATTCTTTGCGGTATCCTTACTACCACTTGTATAATGTATTACAATACCTTTGATGTTTTTCTTATTACGAAGTGCTCCATATGATACGCTTTTAGCCTTTCTCGCATAGTCAAACTCATACGTCTTAAACTTCTTCTTCATCTTCATCTTCCTCCACTTCTTCATTTACAATAAGCTCAACATCCTCAGGGTTCATATTCTCATCATCTTCAATTTTTTCCTCTAACAAATGTGCTTCCTTATCTACCTCATCATCTTTCTCATCACCCTTACCATCCATACCTCTTTTGACACTAAGCAATAAAGTAATTAGTTTGGTAGGTATAGGTAGCCCTAAACTGTGAGCATTTTCTAAAATAGATATACCTTCATTACATATATAGAAGCAACAAACTAAACTTTTTGCTATACCTTCTAGACCTAATGTAACGTCTATTAAATTACCCACACCTACCATAACTAATATATGGCACTTACGTGCCAATCCTATGAAGCCGACTCTCGAACTTAATTCTTTTTTAGCAATCGCACATATTATTCCAGATACATAATCTATTGTTATGAATCCAAATAAACATATTACTAATTTGGTTAAGTCTCCATAAAAATAAGCCAATGCACCGCCAATAGCACTAAAAACTCCACTCACGATGTAATCAATCCTTCCCGAGGATACTGTTGTATGACCAGTGATAGCAGCAAAATACCCCATCATAATCACACCTCCTCTGTCGTAACCTTATATTCATATAAGATACTTACACACTCTTTTAGTCTATCTAGAACAGTATCTTTCAAGCAACTACATAGACCACTTAATGATATTTGGTGTAATTGATTCAAATCTATATTACATCTATTCAATACATAATAGTGGTCGTCATGCTGTTGACAAAATAATTCGACCAATGATAACCCTTCTAGATATTTATCAGTACTACCATCAGCCGAATCTAATATAGCTTTAACATGATTATAAATATATGATAAAGTAAGTTGATTTTGCAATGTTGACATAATTTTTGTCCCCCTTTTAACACAAAAATTATATCACATTATATTAAGGAAGTCAATAGTAGAATGACAAATTTTTGACACAATTTTCTCTTAAAAATAAAGGCTTCCCGAAAGGTTGCAGAGCCGAGTGACAAATTCGGTCAAAGTTTGAGCGACCAAATCAATGGCTGTCTTCGCTCAATACCCCACTACTTCCGTTTCGGGTCGCCTCTATATCAATAGGAAATTAGGTTAAATAAAGCGTTCTTACACTCTAAATCATAAAACCTGAACGCTCCACAATCAAACAAATCTCTTAATTTAGCTAATAGTATAACATTACTCTTTATTAAACGGGTATCTTCCTTCATATCATCACTTGTTACAGCAAACTTATGAGGGTTACTATTATCTACAGCCTTATTTACATATATAAGACCTAAACCATAATAGTTTCTTATAGCATACTCCTTCTTATCAAATCTAAATGATAATACATACTCATTCTCACCCTCTATCTTACTGATAAGGCTATTATCATCATTAAGGTAAAATTTCTCTGATGCATACTTGTTATAATCACTATCAGCAAATGCTCTATTAAATGCTGATGTCTTTTGTGCATTACTAGCAGAAGCATTAAAACCTTGCTCTAATACCCAACCATGACCTCTTAAAAAGTTTGTATTATTTTGAAGCCTACTCGTAATCTTCATTGCAGTATAGTAAGGATTTAATACAGATACATAGTTTGATACTAATATAACAGGTAAATACTTAACCTGTTTACCATTACCACGTGCTAATGATGTATGTACTGATTGAAACTTACTAATCTCATTAGGTGCATACTGGCCATCTTCTGGTTGAAACTCATCAAAATACATTACATCACATTGTATTAAATGTGATAACTTCTTTAATGCTGTAGCCTTATTTAATGCTACACAATAACCACACAATACCTTACTCTCAGGGTCATTTCTCAACTGTAAGTATAAATATACAAACGTATCCTTTTCTCCTGGTTCCTGTATCATTATATAGTCATTGAAAAATAGTTGTCCTATATCATTAAAATATTTATCTGCCACGTTATTACATTCATATGCA
>Ga0326513_10002706_pt1 | contig 13013 bp, 7 predicted proteins | sample 2_2465_0518_D_FD_203654 | JGI IMG/M metagenome (GOLD analysis project Ga0326513, IMG submission 203654) | Bovine rumen microbial communities from UC Davis, California, United States - 2_2465_0518 | ecosystem: Host-associated > Mammals > Digestive system > Stomach > Rumen | place: USA: California...
ATATTGTACTTTTTACACTTATTCGCACTTTTTTGTTAAAAATGTACTATTTTTATGCGAAAACGCGTACTTTTGCAAAAAAGTATCAATATTTATCAAAAAAAGTTTGTACCTTTTAGATTATTTGCTTTATCTTTGCAATCGATTTATTACGTACATTTAATCTAAGTATAACTATCAAGTATGAATCAAAGCTTAAGAAAGACAGCGCTGATGGTGGGTGCATTTTCCCTTTTGGGACTGTGTTACTCGCCTAAAGCCTATGCCGCTGATGCAGTTCAGAACGTACAGCAGGCGAAAAAGATTACAGGTACTGTAGTCGATTCTCAAGGCCCCATTATTGGAGCTAGTGTTGTCGTGAAGGGTACGTCGAATGGTGTCGCTACCGACTTCGACGGTAACTTCTCTCTCAATGCCAACCCAGGTCAAACCCTGGTGATCTCTTACATTGGCTATGTCAACAAAGAAGTGAAAGTGACAGCCAATCAGACGAATTATAACATCACCCTCGAGGAGGATAAGCAGATGCTCGACGAGGTTGTAGTTGTAGGTTATGGTACGATGAAGAAGAGTGACCTTGCAGGTGCTACAGGATCAATGGATGAAAAGAAGATGAAGGGTTCTATCATCACCAACCTTGATCAGGCATTCGCAGGACGTGTTGCCGGTGTGACATCAATGGCTACTTCTGGTGCTCCTGGTTCTTCAACATCTATCCGTGTACGTGGTCAGGCAACCATCAATGCTGGTGCTGAGCCTCTGTACGTTATAGACGGTGTAATCTGGAATAACTCAAATTCTTCAGGTGCAAGTGTAGGTCTGGGTGACCGCCTCGGAAACGGTTCTGTATCATCAGTATCTCCATTGTCAACTATCAACCCGAATGATATCGTATCAATGGAAATCCTGAAGGACGCATCTGCAACAGCTATTTATGGTGCGCAGGGTGCCAACGGTGTTGTACTCATCACTACTAAGCATGGTAAGGCTGGTGAAGCAAAGTTCACTTACGATGGAATGGTGGCAATACAGCGTCAGACAAAGCGTATCGACATGCTTAACTTGCGTGAGTTCGCAGAATATTATAATGATATGGTAGCTCAGGGTAGTGCTACAGAGGATCCTACATTGAGCGATCCAAGCACACTTGGTAAGGGTACAAACTGGCAGGATGCTATCTTCCGTACAGCTCTCCAGCATCAGCATCAGGTAAGTGCACAGGGTGGTACTGAAGCTGTAAAATATTATGTTAGTGCCAACTATATGGATCAGGAAGGTACCATCATTGGTTCAAACTTCATGCGTAATGGTGCTCGTATCAATCTCGATGCACAGCTGAAACCTTGGTTGAAATTAGGTTTGAATGCAACCTATTCACATACTTCTGAGAAACTTCTTAAAGCTGACCAGGATGAGGGTGTTATCAACTATGCTCTTACAACTCCTCCTTATCAGCCAATATATAATATAGAAGGTGGATATACCTCTGTATCACGTGAAGGTATGAGCAATCCAAACCCTGTTGCTTTGGCGCTTATGAATGACTATCGTTACAAGCGTAACTTGTTGAGCGGTAACATCTTCGGTGAGGTGACATTCATGAAGGGGCTTGTTTGGCATACAGAAATCGGTTATAACTTCAACTGGGATCGTGCTTCAACATTCGAGCCAACCGTAAGTCTCGGTAACTGGACTAAGGGTCAGAACCAAGCTCGTCTACAGAAGACAACAGGTCAGTTTATTCAGATTAAGAACTATCTGACATATTATGGTAACATTGGTAAGCACAGCTTCACCGCCATGTTAGGTCAGGAGGCATGGGAGAGCAAGTGGGACTATGTAAGTGCCTACAACACAGACCTTCCTGCCAACACTATTCAGAACCCCGCTTTAGGTACTGGTAAGGCAGAGATTGGCTCTGGATTCGGTTCTGCTTCAATGGCTTCGTTCTTCACGCGCGAAACATATAATTATGATGATCGTTATTTGCTGACTTATACCTTCCGTCGTGATGGTAGCTCAAACTTCGGACCAGACAGACGTTGGGGTTCGTTCCATTCATTCGCTGGTGCATGGCGTTTCTCTAACGAGGCGTTCATTAAGAAGTTTGCAGAGAAGTGGCTCTCTAATGGTAAGCTCCGTATTGGTTGGGGTCAGACAGGTAACTCAAACATCGGTGGTGGTAAATGGGCTTCTGACCTTTCTGTAATGGAGTCTGGCCTTGGAACATCACAGCGTCCTGCTCGTATTGCTAACCTCGAGATTCACTGGGAGAAGCAGCAACAGACCAATATCGGTCTCGACCTCGGTTTCCTGGATAACAAGATTAATCTTACCATTGACTGGTATAAGAAGATTTCTGACGACATGCTGATGCCTTTGCAGTTACCTTCATATATGGGAACAAGCGGTAACGGTTCTTCTGCACTTGCAGCACCTTGGGGTAACTATGGTAAGATTGAGAACTCTGGTCTCGAGATTACCGTTAATCTCCATCCTATCTCAACAAAGGATTTCTCTTGGGATTCTGAATTCGAGATTTCATGGAACAAGAATAAGCTGAAGGAACTTTCTGGTACAGCTAACGCTTCTATCTATGGTTATGGAATGTGGAGCGATATCGTTTCTAAGACTGATGTCGGTGAGCCTCTGTTCCAATTCTATGGATATGTAACAGATGGAGTATACACCAGCAGAGAGGATATTGAAAACTCAGCTAAGCCTGTTGCATATAATAAGGATGGTTATAACCGTTGGAACACTGTATGGGTAGGTGATATCAAGTACAAAGATCTCAATGAAGACGGTGTTATCGACGAGAACGACCGTACTTATATCGGTAATCCATTGCCAAAGTATACCTTTGGTTGGACTAACTCATTCCGTTATAAGGACTTTGACCTCAGCATCTTCGTTAATGGTTCTGTAGGAAACAAAGTGTTCAACTATCTGCGCATGAAGCTTGATGGTATGAACAGTGTATGGCAGAATCAGGCCGCTACTGTAAAGGATCGTTCTGTTATCACTGCTATTGATCCTAATAAGGACTACTCTAACGGATATGTTGGAAATAACTCTGGAACAGTTTGGAATTGGTATGATGATATTGACAACGTACAGGTGCTTAACCCAACCGGTCTGCCTGCTGTACGTCTTAATGACCCGAACAACAACCGTCGAATCAGCGACCGTTATGTTGAGAACGGCAGTTATCTCCGTGTGAAAAACATTACATTAGGATATACTGTACCTAAGAATGTAATTAGGAAGATTGGTTTGGATAACCTTCGTGTTTATTGTAACATACAGAACCTCTTCACTATTACAGGCTACGATGGTTATGATCCTGAGGTTGGTGCTTCAACAGCTGACTCTAATGGTTATGTATACGGACTCGATAACGGACGTTATCCTTCTCCAACTATTTACTCGTTTGGTCTTAACATGTCATTCTAATATAAATAAGGTATAACTATGAAATTATATAATATCAAATCTATAGCATGTGTTGCACTGTTAGGACTGGCTCTTACGTCTTGCGAAGACTATTTGGATCGTCCTACAGAGGATGGCTTCGACACCTCTAACTATTACAGCACTGATGCTCAGTGTCGTGCAGGTGTCAACTATCTCTATAATTCGCCATGGTATGACTTCATGCGTGGCTTCTTCAAAGTTGGTGAGGTTATGTCAGGTAACTACTATATGGGAAGTTCACCATATCTGACCTTCACACTTGACGGATCTGACGCCGACCTAGCAAACATGAGTGCTTCATTGTGGGCTGTTAACACCCATTCAATGACTGTATATAACAATATCAAGAATGCCACAGGTGCTTCTGAGGCTGTTAAGAACGCCACTATGGGTGAGTGCTTGACTTGGAAGGCTATGGCTTACTTCTATCTGGTACGTACATTTGGTGCTGTGCCCATCTCACATAACCCAATTGACATCATTACCAACCAGTCATACTCTGGTCTTCACAAGGCAAAGATCAGCAACATTTATGACTATATCATAATGACTCTTGAGAAGGCTATTGAACTTCTTCCAGAGAAGGATGCTACTAAGAGTGGTCGTTTGGATAAGTATTCTGCTAAGGCTCTGTTGGCCAAAGTTTATCTGACAAAGGCTGGTTTCAGTGAGGAGAATACTACTTATAATCCCGGTACATACAGCTATATCACATGTACAGCTCACCAGCGTAATGCTGCTGATTTGGCTAAGGCTGCAGAACTTGCTCTCGACGTAATTGAGAACAGCGGACGCAAGCTGATGGACAATTATTCAGATATCTTCCGTGGTGAGAATAATGTTAGTGACGAGGCTCTAATCTCTTGGACTTGGACTATGGGTTCACACTGGACCTGTCAGAACTCATTCCACTGTGACCTCTCTATCGAAGGTTTCGATGAGAACGGTGACTGCTGGGGCGGTTGGGGTGGCCCATCGGTTGACCTGCAGGATGCATTCAATGAGAACGCTCTGAGCACTAACCGTCAGAATGTAGACGCTCGCCGTAAGGCTACATTGATGATGGTTGGCGATGTATATGACTACTTCTATGCTGACTGTGGTGGTTTCGAACTGATGAAGTTCTGTTACGGAGGTTATGAGAAGCTTGGTCACTCAGGTCCTGGTCAGTGGGAGAGTCCTACAGGCGCTGGTGAGGTTAAACACCTCTATGGTGACAATGCTGACCACACTCGTTTCTACGGAAGTCCTGCCGGACGTATGGCTTCAGCACTCTGGACCCACCTGCTGCGTTTGGCTGATGTATATCTCATCTACTGTGAGGCTGCTATGGGTAATGCTTCCTCTTCTTCAGATGCTAAGGTTCTCGACTACTTCTATCAGGTACGTCATCGTTCTGTAAAGGGTTATGAGAAACCATCATCAATCACTTGGGAGGATGTATGGAAGGAGCGCCGTCTGGAGCTTGCTTGCGAGGGTGACCGCTGGTACGACTATGTTCGTCGGTACTATTACGATCCTCAGGGAGCAATCAATGAGATCAAAGGTCAGCGTCGTAATGGCTACAACGCACTTGACGACCTATATAAGACCTACTACGAGAGTGGCGCTTTCAATGTTGATCCGACAAAGCATAATTATGACACTAAGACAACAGCTCCGAACGTTACTGACCGTAGCTTCACGATTCCTATGACTTCAGCTGATATTTCTTATAATCCATTGCTGATGGAAGCTCCAGAGGACTTCGACTTGAGCACTATTTCATTCTAATAATTTAAAGGAGAATATAATATGAAATATAATAATAAAATAGGCACTCTGCTGTTATCAGCATTAGCCGTAGTATCAAGCTTCTCGCTGCAGTCTTGTAAGGACGAGCCTGATAAGTTTGAGCTAACAGGTGGAAAACCCACTATTGATTATATCCGTCCCGCCAGCTATAGTGCGAGAGACTCTTTGCTTGTGCAGGCCTATCCTCAGGCACAGCTCTGTATTGTGGGTAGTAATCTTACTAGCATTCAGCAGATGTATTTCAACGATAAGAAGGCTATCCTGAATACAAGTTTCATTACAGATAAGACTTTGATTGTTCAGGTACCAAGCGATATCCCTGATGAGGTTAGCGATAAGATCTATATGATTACAGCTGACAAGGACACGATAACATATGATTTCCATATCGTGGTTCCTGCACCAAATGTTGCTCAGATGTCTAATGAGTTTGCTAAGCCAGGCTCTCAGGCAACTATTTATGGTAGCTACTTCGTTGACGATCCTAATGTACCTATCACTGTTACATTCCCTGACGGAACAGTTATTAAAGACTTTGTTGTAAAGACTCGTAATACATTGTCTTTCATTGTTCCTAATTGTACAACTGAGGGTCAGATCGTTGTTACTTCTATCTATGGTACAGGAAAATCTTCTTTCCATTATCTTGATAGCCGTGGTCTTCTCTTCGATTTCGATACTCCTAATGCTGTAACAGGTGCTGTATTGGGCAACCATGGATGGCACGCTCAGAAGATTGAGACTGATGAGACTGCTCTTTCCGGCAATTTCCTCCGTCTTGGTGATCCTTCTGTCACTTTGGATGAGAAAGGAAGTTGGAATGATGGTAACTTCTCATTCGAGTATTGGCCTGGTAACTGGCAGGATCCTGAGGACTATCAGGGTGATGGTGTCCGCCTGACAGATCTCGTTGACTTCACTGACTATTCAAATATGTCATATAAGTTTGAGATGTATATCCCATCAAGCAATCCTTGGACTTCTGGTGCTATGCAATTCATTGTTGGTGGCGTGGAGAGAATTTCTATGGGTAATGCTGGTGTAAAGGATATTTATGGTAACACTCTGGCAGGTTGTAACAATACATACTTTAACAATGACGAACTGCCACGTGGTATCTATCGTCCTTGGGAGGCTAGCGGTTCTTATGACACAGCCAACGAGTGGATAACTGTTACAATACCTATCAGCGACTTTAAGTATGGCATGAACGGAGGCGCTGCAACAGGTAGTATCAGTTCTAAGGACTTCAGCAGTCTCTTGATTTTCGTTGTCGCTGGTGGAATAGATGGTACCGCTGGTAACCCAGTCATCAAGATCGACAATATCCGTTGCGTACCTAATAAGTAAACTTTAATGCGAGTAAGATATGAAAAAGATTAAAAATATATTTACACTGTTAGTGGTAGCCCTCGCTGGGCTATCGCTGGCAGGCTGTAGCGAAGACAATCTGGATACAAACCAGTATAAGCAGGGCGTATCTTTGAATGTATATGGTCCTTCGCCAGTGATGCGTGGTGGTACACTCCGCTTCCTGGGAAGTAACCTTGACCAGATCTCACAGGTTGAGATTCCTGGTGTTGCTCCTATCACGACTATTGAGGTTGTTAAAGCTGGTGTACCAAGTGAGATTCGTGTTATCGTGCCTCATGATGGCCCACAACCTGGTCTTATTAAGTTGACAACAAAGTCAGGTGAGGAGTTCTCTACAACGACAGAAGTTAAGTTCACAGAAGGACTTAATCCTGCAAACATCTCAATGCCAGCTTCTGCTATGCCTGGTGATAAGATTCGCCTCACTGTTTCAGAGAGTGGTGATGATTATCTCGATCTGATTCACATGGTAGAGTTTGCTGATGGTGTACAGGTAGGTGAGAACAGCTTCACGGCTCATACACGTTATCTTATTGAACTGGTTGTTCCAGAAAAAGCGAAGACTGGTAAGCTGAACCTTTATACTGCTGACCTCACTTCTGCAGAAGTTGATCCTAGCAGTGTTGAGTATCAGATTATCACTACTGAGAAGGCTATTGAGATTGGTGTTCCAATAATAAGTAAAGTTGCTTCTCCACGTGGCGAGGCTGCTGCTCAGGGTACTATAACAGCTAAGGCTGGTGAGACAATTACAATCACTGGTTCATTCTTCAACCTTGTTGAGGCTGTTAACTTCGATGCTGTTAAGGTTTCTGAATTTAAGTCTGATGGTAAGACTATTACTGTAGCACTTCCTGCAGCTGCAGCTGATGGCGCTATCAGTTTCACTACTCTCTCTGGCGTAGTCGTTCCTATAGGAAGATTTGTTACTATTAAGCCAACAGAGGCTGTTGTAGCTCCCAACCCAGTAAAGGCTGGTGCTGAACTTACTATCACAGGAAAGGACCTCGATGTTGTTACAAGTGTTGAGTTCCCAAGCGCTGCTGCACAGGATGGTGATAATATCACAGTTGCTGCAGATAAGATTATTGTTAAGTCTGTTCCTGAGAAGGCTACTGAGGGTAATATTACTCTCCGTATGGCTAATGGTTCAGGTGTTGAGGTAGCATTTACACTGGTGAAGCCAACAGTATCGGGCTATGATAATAAAACTGTTAGTGCTGGCGCAGCCCTGACTATCCAAGGTACAGATCTTGATCTTATCAAGAGCGTACAGTTTGGTGATGGCACAACAGATCTGTCTGTTGAACCTGCAGCAGACGGAAAGAGCATTACTCTTACTGTTCCTATGGATGCAAAATCTGGTGTGCCAACTCTTAAATTGGCTAATGGAACAAGTATCGAAGGTCTTGATTTGACTATTAATGAGGCTGTATTCTGCTATGCAAGCCAGCTTCCTGGTGATGATGCAGAAAATAAGGCTGGTTCTGCTATGACTATCACTGTTGTCAATGGTGATAAGTTAACTGGTGTAGAGATGAATGGTGAGACATGTCAGTGGATTCTGACAGGAGAAGATAAGAACCAACTGATTATAGGTATTCCTGAGACAGCAAAGGCAAAGTCTACACTTAGACTGATTTCTTCAAACGGTGAAATTACCTATAACGTTACTGTAATTCCTGCTACTTCTGTCAATAAGGCTGTTTGGACAGGATTGACACAGTTAACTTGGAATGACGGTGGTCGTGTAATTATTCCTGCATCAGCATTCGAGGATGTTCCTGAAGGTGCTACACTTACATTCTGTTACACTCAAGTTGACCAGCAGTGGGATCAGGCTCAGATAAACTATGGTAACTGGAGCGGTATTAACTTCACTCAGGCTGGCGAAGGCGCTGTTACCTTCAACCAGACTCTGGTTCCTACCGATATCTACGGCTGGTTCTCTGATGGAATTCTTTATAGAGAGACTTCTGTTATTTTGACCCAGGAGATCCTTAACAACATTCAAACATTAAAGGGTGACGCTGAGGGCAAGGCAGGTTGTGGTATAATTATCCAGGGATCTGGTTTGACTTTCTCTAAGGTTGTTTTGGCTTATGAAATTCCTCAGGAGATTGACATTGCTACTTTTGCTAAGACAAATAGCGGTGATGCCATTACTTATCCATTCTCTTTCACATGGAGTGCTGTTGGCCAGATTAATCTGACCAAGGCTATGCTTGAGGAAATCGGTGTTAAGAAGGGTTCTAAATTCCTTGTATACAAAGATGCTTCTAAGACCGGACAGGTCCAGATTAATAATTCTTCATGGGCTCAGATCTATACTATAGCTGATTGGAATGGTGATAAGGAGATCCTTGAGCAAGAGTTTGATGATGCTATGATTGAAGCTTTCAATGGTGGCGGATTCTGGATTCAAGGTGATCTTGCAGGAGTTACCAAGATAGCTATTTTCCCGTGATAAACTCCTTATTATATGCATAGATTGAGGCGTGACGCTAAAACGTCACGCCTCTTTTTAAATATCCAAACATGACAAGTCCTAATAAACTGTTTTCTATTCTTTCGTTATTCGTATTGTTAAGCTGCGGAGGCAGTAGCGATAATCCAGAATCAACACCGACTCCGCCAACACCAACGGTAACAGCACCAGTTGTGGTCTCAACCACACCGGCAAATAATGCCACAGATGTTGCTATTGGTGATGTCAGCATTCAGATTACATATGACAAAGATGTACGTCTTGATAAGAGCAAGACTCCAATAATATCTGGTGCCAACCTGAAAGGTGATGCTTCTGTAAACGGGAAGGTCCTTACCGTACCAGTCAACTGTTCTGACTATGAGACAAAGGTGACTCTTACTATTCCTGAAGGTATGATATATATCACAGGAGCTAAGGCTGCTGCATATACTCTGAGTTTTACAACAGCAAAGAAACCAGAGAGTCCGTCGGCAAATATTTCTGCTTCACCTGTGGTGGCAACAATGGGGACAGCAAAGAAACTATATACTTTCCTTCGTGATAACTATCAGAAGAGCATCATTACAGGTATGATGGCTGATGTTGCATGGAACAATAGTGAAAGCGAAAAGGTATATAATATGATAGGGAAATATCCTGCCATCAATGGATACGACTATATACATCTGGCATATTCATTGGCAGGAGCAAACTGGATAAACTATGGAGACATCACTCCTGTAAAGACCTGGTGGGACAATGGTGGTATACCGACAATTGGATGGCATTGGAATGTTCCTTCAACTGAAGGAGGTAAAGATCTCGGTTTTTATAAAAAGGGTTCTAATGGCGGAAATGGGGAGACTACATTCTCAATTGCTAATGCTGTAACAGAAGGGACATGGGAGAATAAAGTCATTGCCCAAGACTTAGAATCTATTGCCAAATATATCAAACTGCTCAAAGATGCTAATATCCCCGTGCTATGGCGTCCTCTTCATGAGGCATCTGGCGGATGGTTCTGGTGGGGCGCAGGAACAGCTGAGCAGTACAAGAAACTCTGGATTACAATGTTTGATTATTTTAAGGCCCAAGAATTGACAAACTTAATATGGGTTTGGACATATGAAAGTAATGAGACCTGGTATCCTGGCGACAATTACGTTGATATTATTGGCTGCGACACATATGGAGATAACGCTGCTTCATGCGCTAAGAAGTATAATGATATTCTCAATGCACATACCAATAAGATGATTGCCTTAACGGAATGTGGATATAGTAGCTGGTCAAAGAGTAATATCGCCTATATACCTGACCAGTGGGATGCTGGTGCAAAATGGAGCTGGTTTATGCCTTGGTATTCAACTGATACTCATGCTCCAAAAGCTTGGTGGGAAAAAGCCAAGAGTGCATCAAACGTTATTTGGAGAGATCAAGTCCCAAGTTTAAAATAATTTAAATGCTAATTAATTTATGTCTTTATCAAAGCATTATTTATTTATATTATCAGCAGTTCTGATTATCAGCTGTAACAGTGACAAAAACAAAATTCATGAGCCTCTGGCAGACTCTGGACGAACACAACGGACAGAGAACTTGCTTGAGAATCTGAAGCTGCAGGGTGATAGTGGAGTATATATGTTTGGTCATCATGACGATACTGTTTATGGTATCGGATGGGAGGCAGACTATACCAACGATTCCACAGTAAGCTTACGGTCTGACGTAAAATCTGTTTGTGGTGATCTGCCTGCTGTATTATCATTCGATCTTGGACATATTGAACTGGGAGATGATAAGAACCTCGATGGTGTGCCATTCGAAAGGATAAGAAAAGAGGCTATTAACCATTTTGATCATGGTGGTATGATAACTCTCTCCTGGCATTTGGATAATCCTCTGTCCGGGGGCAGCTCATGGGTGGCAGATTCATTAAAGGATATTGAGAAGAATACAGTGGCTGCAGTCCTTAAGGGTGGCGAGAAGCATGAGCTGTTCTTGGGGTGGCTCGATAAGGTTGCTGATTTTCTAAATTCGCTGGAGACTCCTTATGGAGTGAGAGTGCCAGTAGTGTTCCGTCCTTGGCATGAGCATACCGGTAGCTGGTTCTGGTGGGGACAGGATAACTGTACTGCTGAACAGTATAAGGCTCTCTGGCAGATGACAGCAGAGAGACTTAAGGATAATGGCGTGGTAAATGCCCTACTTGCATATTCACCAGGCACAGAGCCTGATGGCGATGCTAACAAATACCTTGAGAGATATCCAGGTGATGAGATAATCGACGTTTTAGGGCTTGACAGTTATTGCTTCGCACCAGAGGCTGATACTCTTCAGATTGCCGACTATGCCCAGAAACTTGACAAGAACCTGGGAATGATCGCAAAGATTACCAAGGATCATGGTAAGGCTATGGCTCTTACAGAGACCGGTTATGAGGGAATAAAAACGGAAAACTGGTGGACAGAGACTCTTGCTCCGGTGCTTGCAAAACATCCTATCAGCTATGTATTAGTATGGCGTAATGCAAGAGAGAGACCATCTCACCATTATGCACCATATCCAGGACATATGTCAACGTCGGATTTCGTGAAATTCTATAATCTTAATGAAACATTATTCCTTCACGATGTAAATGCCCTTTACTTAATTCGTAAATAATCACAAATTATTTGGAATTTTAAAATAAAAGTAGTACCTTTGTCGTCGAACTTATTATTAATAAATTACTAATATTGTTAGAATATGAAACTAAAACATCTTTTACAAGCAATTTTAGCCGCATTTGTATTCTCAGCTTGCGGAAGTAGTGGTGGTGATGATCCGGAGCCAACCCCAACTCCTCCTACTCCTACAGTGACTGCACCAGTAGTGAGTTCCACAACACCTTCAAATAACGCAACAAATGTTGAAACGGGAAATATTGACGTCAAGATTACGTATGATCAAGAAGTGCGCCTTGACAGGAGTAAGTCCATCACAGTTACGGGCGCTAACTTAAAAGGTGATGCTTCTGTAAGTGGTAAGATCCTCACTATACCACTTAATTGTTCTGAGTATGAAACCAAGGTGACGGTTACAATCCCTGAGGGTATGATATATATCACTGGAGCCAAGGCTGCTGCATATACTCTTACCTTTACGACAGCCCCAAAGCCTCAACCTGCTGATAATGATGCAACAGCCCTTTCAAAGAAACTGGGATGGGGTTGGAACCTTGGTAACCACTTCGACACGAGTTCTGGTAAAGATGGTCAGGTCAACCAATATGGCTATTGGGATAATGCCAAACCTACTGCAGCACTTTATACAAATCTGAAGAAAGCCGGTGCAAGTACGGTGCGTATTTGCGTGACATGGGGTAACTATCAGAAGGAAAATCCATGGACTATCGATGCAACATATATGGCAGAGGTTAAGCAGAATGTGGATTGGGCTGAGGCTGCAGGGTTGAATGTTATCATTAATATGCACCATGATGAATATTGGCTTGATATAAAGTCGGCAGCTAATAATTCTACCACAAATACCAATATAAAGAATCGTATTGAAAAAACTTGGAAGCAGATAGCTGAGACCTTTAAGGATAAAGGTGATTTCCTTTTCTTCGAGTCGTTCAATGAGGTTCAAGACGGAAAATGGGGCTGGGGTGACAATCTTACCGATGGCGGAAAGCAATACAATACGCTCAATGAATGGAACCAGTTGGTGGTAAATACCATACGTGCTACGGGAGGCAATAATGCCACACGCTGGATAGGTGTACCGGCTTATGCTTCAAGTCCGTCATTCGCTCTTGAGAGTAGTTTCGTACTGCCTACAGATGCTGCAAACCGTGTTATGGTAAGCGTTCACTTCTATGATCCGAATACTTTCACTCTTACACCAGAGGATA
>Ga0326513_10002708_pt1 | contig 13009 bp, 11 predicted proteins | sample 2_2465_0518_D_FD_203654 | JGI IMG/M metagenome (GOLD analysis project Ga0326513, IMG submission 203654) | Bovine rumen microbial communities from UC Davis, California, United States - 2_2465_0518 | ecosystem: Host-associated > Mammals > Digestive system > Stomach > Rumen | place: USA...
GAAAGATGGTCGAGAAGCGGGACCCAGCTATACCCAACCACATCTTTCACGGTATTGCGGAGCATCGACATACCGTTGGTATCGGTCATGTGCGCCGAATCCGGAACAGTAGCAACCCGAGATACCACCGTCACAATAAATTCGCCGCTCACAGTTTGACCGGTGAAAATATTGTCGCCCGGACGCGGAGGATCGTTCTCCACATAAAAGGTCTGCGTTGCATCCGTAGAGAGATCCCACGCGTAGTAGTTTTTCGGAGCGCACCAGTAAAAGCGTCCTCTCGTCCGGCTCGATGCTTCCCCAACATATTGCAGGACCTTATTGGCTTGCGCTACGGTGGGAGTGGGAAGAGCCGCAACCTGAATGTCCTGAAGCTCCACCTCGGTACTTCCGAGCAAAGCCATCGTATATTCATCCGGGTCTTGACTGACGAGAACCTTTTTGTACTGCTGATATACGTTGTCGCTCCCCGTTACGGGAACGAGGTAAATGATGTTCGGGGAAGCCGCAGAAGTTGCGGGAACAGTCGGAACCACCATCGCCTTGAGCAGATTCGCGTCATTCAACGCCTGGTCAATCAGCGTGGTGACCTGATCCTTCGTGTAATAGTTCTGCGTCAGATTGTTCCATGTAGAATCAAGCCGCCCCATGGCGTAACGTGCGCCGAGCGAAGCCTCGTCCGTACTGCCCGTGTTGTCAATGGAGGTGAAAACGATACTTCCGTTTTTATAAATTCTCACTTTCTTCCTCCTTAAGCTGAAGCGAACGCAACGCTGATGCGGATCTGCCCTTCGTTATACGTTGAAATGTCGTTATCAAACCAAACATTGATCTTGCCGTCTGTATTGATATGCCCGCCAACCGCATTACACCCGACCCCAGATGCCCACCATGATCCGGTAAACGCGGCGGGGCTTGCGGGCCTGTATGAGGTGGGAAGTGTTCCCAGAATATACCACGCGCTCGTTGTGTTCGTCTTGGTGTATCGAATATGAGCGTTGAACGCAACTATACCGCAGGACTTTACAAGCATTGCATTAACAGACGACGAATAGAATCTCAGGTTCGTAAACACCGAAGACTTGGAGGAGAAATCAATCGCGTCCGTTCCGCCCTTAACCGAAGGAGTTATCGCCGTATAGACCGCTTTAGCGGACGGCACGGTAGTGTCTGTAGACGACGAATTGATCGTAGTCTTTATCAGCGACGTGACATACGTCTTTACCGCCTTCGCCGTGAGAAGCGTCGTGTCCGTAGGGGAAGACGCCATAGACGTTTGAACAACACCGGTGGCAAAATTGGTTGTCTTAAGATTTTCTATGGAGTTGCTGGCGGCGTTAATCGTCTTATTGGCAAGTGTACAGGCAACCATTCTGATATCATCCACGATATTTTGTGGAGTGATATCATTCGCCAGAGTGTTGGATCCAACCTTCCGCGTCGTGGGGACGCAAGCGAGGACCGCCGCCTTAACCGCCTTCGCTGTGAGAATCTGGGTATCGGTTGGAGTCGTGGGCATTGCCGTCTTGACTACACTCGAAGAGAAAATATCAAGGTCCCAGTTTCGTAATGTGTTATTCCCGGTGGCGTCTATCGTTTTGTTGGTCAGGGTCGCGGTTTGATCGCTGACGTCACTTGCCAACTGCGCCGGAGTAATATCGTTCGCAAGAGAATTTGTGCCAACCTTCCGCGTTTTCTGAACATAATCTGTAAGATTGAGTTCGGTGGACCCTACGAGGTGCATCTGCCCGAGCGAGTCAATGATATACTGGTCGTAAACACCCTCGTCGGGAGTGGAAACGTAGTAAATCGTATTCGGCGCAGGATCAGCTGGCATCATGTCCACGAAGATTACCTGCATCTTGGCACTGAGGATTCGATTGATTTCGTCCAGTTGCGTATTGATGTAGTTGTTCGAGGACGTGTAATTATCCGCGTATTTCATCGCGGGTGAGTCGTTGATTTCCGAAATTTCAATCGGGTTATCCGGAGTTCCCTCGGGAAGGACGAATTCCATCCCGTCGCTCTTTCCGGTAGGCGTAGTGACGAAATCTTTCTCAGAAATCAGCTCCAGCTCTTCGTGAGTGTTATTGTTCGCTTTGAGAAGTACGTTGTCAATTTTCGGACGATTGATAATCTCCGTATTGTAATCAACGTCCGTAACACGCCCGGAAACAATTTGATAAACCCCATCGTCCGCCGCAACGTAAAATTTATCGGGGATAGGAGGATCTGCCGTAGAATCTCCGGGAACAACGTAGATCTTGTCGTTATCAAAAGCAGTAGGGACCGCCGAAATTACCTCGATTTCCGCAAGTCCAAGTTCTGCTCCGGACTTGTTGCCCCGCAGCAGGACACTGTTAATCTGCGGACGGTTGGATAAGTCGTTGTAATCGGTGGTCCCTCCTCCACCGCCCCCGCCTCCGGATAACGCAAGGGCGCGGGCAATTAAGTCAACAGCCATTAGTCAATTGCCTCCCGCCGAATTGATAAACCGTGCGTGAACAGTGATTGGACCTCCGGAAACATCAGTGAGGTTAATCCGAACAAAGGCATAGCCTTCAATCGGTCCTTCATAGGTTCCGGGGTCTTCGATATTCATTTTTACGGTATAGCTTCCGACAGCGATCATGGAAATGTCTCTCCAGTCGCCGTCCTCAGTGCTTTTCCCTTGTACATTCAAGGACGCGGACGAATAGTTGCCGCCGACGTCAATGCTGATTATATCCGCAAGGGCATTCATCACCTCTTCGGATGGGGCAGCAACCGTCGCCGCGTCAAGGAGTTTAGTCTCTCTAATCACTCGCATGGAAATATCTCTCCTGTCAGCGAATTTGGACTCTTAGTGTCTGCGGAACCTTGTTGACGTAATACTGTGCCTGTTCAAACTTCCGCATCTTCCCCGCGAGGGAAACCCGCATCTTCTCTATCTGCTCGGTATTCGCCCGCTTGTCGGTGGATCGGTTCTGTTCCTTGAACGATTTGTCCTCAACTTTAGATACAATGGATAACCAGTCCTGATTGAACCGTTCTCTCCATGCAAGTCCAAATGCCGTTCCGAGAATATCCATCATTTCGGGAGTGAGAGTGTTGTCAAACTGTCCGTCCGTCGCAAAATCGAACTCAAGAACCGTTCCTTCGGGATAATCTGCGCCGAGAATGAAGTTGCCCATATTCGGCTCGTAAGTTCCGGAAGCCGGGGAATGATAAATCGTTCCGTCCTCTTCCGTTTCCCGAATCTGAGCAGTGCAGAACCAGTAATCCCTGTATTCAGGCCCCAGCTCAAGCGTGTCTCCCGCCACCTTATCCGCATCAAGCGTTACGATGAGAGAATCAAATTTCGGCTCAACCAAACGCGGATTCTCCCTCGTGCCGAGAAGATATGTCTGCATCTCCACTGGATGGTTAAAGAGCGCAATAGCGACGCGAAGGAAGAACCACGTCTGCCGCAGATAGAGGGCAGGGTTTGCCTGCCGAACTTCCGCGAGGCGGATGTCATCGACATATGCCTCACAGTATTCAGTAATCACTTGAAGTCCAGGCGTCGCCATGTGTTCCTCCTAATCAGTCAAATTCCGTATTAACGGCGAGCCTTTTGTAAATCTCTGTCAGAGGCGATTCCTTGATTCCCGCAGCCCGGTCGAGCTTAATCATGACCTTCAGCTTTTCGGGAGATACGCGACCGTCTCCGGCGATACCGGCGGTACGGAATACCCTGCGGACAATCATCTTGTGTTCTTCGCAGAGACCGGAGAAGATGGCGGCCAGTTTCTTGGCGTCGAGATCGAGGAGCTTCTGATACGTTTCCTGCGTCATCAGCTCTCCGTCTTCGTACTTCACGCCGTAGCGGACCCGCTCTTCGTCAGTCAGCCCTTCAAGGACTATCAGCTTGCGCTTCCGCATGAGAAGGTCGGTCGTGTTGCCGAGATTCATGAGGAAGTCGCGCTTGGAAACCGTCATGATATTGCCGTCACGCGGAATCTTTCCGATGCCGTCCAGTGTGACAGCCGTACCGGGAGCAATGCCGCCGATGAAGAGAAGCGTCACGGTCTCGGAAGCGTCGATAAGGGCTTCCGCGCTCTTGCCCTGATAGGCGAGGGCTTCCTTAACGGCATTCTTCACCAGAGCGTTGATCTCGTCGTCGGTGTAGTAGTGTCCTGCTTTCTCCGCCGTCTTCGGAACCGCCTCGGATGTTTCCGGAGCAACGTCGGCGACGGGGATTTCTGCGGTCTGTACTTCCTCGTTCTTCGGTTCAAGGACAGCCTCTTCAGTTACAGTTTTCTTGGGTCGTGCCATATTTAACCTTCTCCGATCTTTCGATTCACAGGTATTTTTTGAAGTTGAAATGGGGAATCTCCCCGAGGGCGGTGAAGCCCCCGAGGAGTCCCAAGCCTAAAACGAATTAGGCGATGTCAGTAATCATACCGACCTTGGAGGCGAACACGGGCTTGATGTCGAACATGGCGGTAGCCGTCACGTCGATAGTCAGGTCGCCGGTCTGCTCCGGACGGAGTTCCAGAGTCAGCGGGGAACCATCATAATAGCCCGCATAAACGGGAGCGTAGCCGTAACCGGCCTTCGCGGCAATCATGATGGAATCGCCGAAATCGATGGTGTCAAGCGTGGAGTTCTGCGTACCGGGAACGATGGAGGGAGTGATCTCGAGGAGCTGAACACCGGAAGCGTTAGGCAGATAACCTCTGCGGATCCATTCCTCGCCCAGACCGTACTGGAGGCCGACCACAGCCGCGCCGGTTCCGTCGGTAGGAAGCACCTTGGAGAGGGTGTTGATCGTACCGTAGGCAAAGAGGTTGTCGCGTCTGACGCCGTTGGCGGCGGCAACGAGAGTGGTGATTCTATTCCAGTTATCAGTGGAGTAGGTGGAAGCGGTCAGGCCGGTGGGAACATAAGCCGCATTACCGGTCGCGGTCAGCAGGGTCTCGATGAACATAGCGTAAATCTTGGACCACATACCGCGAATAATGGCGGCGTAGTATCTGCCGATGTCGCCGTTGACGACGTGCTGATACCACTTGATCTTAGCCTGAGTCGTCTTCGGAGAAGGATTCAGGGTGATGGAGCGGTCGTAGAGCGTATTGTAGGACGCGGAACGGGCGGAACCCCACGCGCTGTCCTCGAACAGGAACACGTCGTTGGACGCGATCTCGATTTCCTTAGTGCCGCCGAAGGGAACGGCTTCCCACTGCATCAGGTTGCCAGCCGCAACGTCGTCCATGATGGTGAAAAGAGTGGGGTTCAGCACGTCGCGGGTGATAGCCGCCAGAGTGCGGAGGAAGTTTTCGTCCTTCGCATAGGAGAGGTTGTTGCGAACCTCTTCATAGGAAGCGGGAGCCTCCTTGCCGACCATCTGGTTTGCGACGGAGGCGCAGAACAGCATGGTGTCCGCAGTGACCTTCGCGGCGAAGTCGGCATAGGAACGACCGTTAAGCTTGGTAACGTACTTCGTGCCGGGACGCATATTCAGCTCAGTGCCGATGTACTCGCAAAGAGCCAGTCTACCGAGAGCAACAATAGCGTTGCGGGAGAGCTTTTCGCCCGCCGCGTTTACCCGAATATCGTTTTCGCCGGAAACCTCGAAGAACTTCCGGTCGAGAGCATTGAGTTTCAGATTCATTGTTCAATCCGCCTTTCTTAATCAGCTTCCGAATCAGGCACGGAAGATCTTCACGATGTAGCCAGTGCCCCAGAAGGACGCGCCTTCATTGAACGCCTCGCTTTTCAGCACCTGACCGTAGACCGTACCCGCAGTAGAGGGAGCGGTGGAAGAGGACGCGGTGAAGAGACCGTTGGCAATCCCAACATACTGTCCCACGGTGGGAACGGAGGCGAAGTTGCCAGCACCGAACTTGTACTGTTCGCCGACCTTCAGCTCGGTGAAATCGCCGAACTCGCCAGCGGGAATGGCAAGCCCCAGAGTGTTCGCGCCGAGGTTGTATTTCATGTCGCCGTTGGCGGAGACAACCTGATGCACGTTGTAGGTGTTGGATGCGTAAATACCGGTTCTGTCGCCCGGGAGACCGTCAACCTGACCGGAGGAGGCTTCCACGAAGTACCAGGTATTGCCGTTCAGAATGGGGTTGGTCAGAGTGGTGTAGCCCTGGCTCGGGATCAGAGAATCCTGAGTGCAGAGGAAACCGGCGGAGCAGACGTCGGGAGTGAAGGTCGTGCCGCTCATCGCGCCGAACTTACCCGCCACGTTCTGAATGCCGTCGTAAATGCCGTTGTGAACCTTCACCTCGAAGGCCGTATTAGCGATATAAGCCATCTTTCAGTTCTCCTTTTTTCGATCAATCACCCATGTACGCGGAGATGTACGCATCGAGGCTGTCGGAAGTCTCGTTGTTCGCGCCCATCTCAAAGGCGTAGGTGCGCTTCTTATTTTCGTTCGCCCGACGGTTCTTTCCCGCTTCGATCAGCTTGTCCATGCAGAGGTCGCTCACATCTTTACGAGCGGCTTCATCTCCGCAGAACTCGCCGTCTTCCTTCTGCATAGCCGCGTAGGAAGCGATCTTCTCGTCGGTCAGAAGAGCGGCGCAGATGCTCTCGTCCAGTTCCTCGCCCGCGTTCTCGCAGACTTCGTGGAATCTGGCGGCGATAGCGTCCTTGACGGCCTTTTTACGCCGTTCGCATTCACGATCCTCCATGACCTTGATCTTGGCGGCGAGGTCAGCGCGTTCATCGTTCGCCTTGTCAAGCTGTTCCTGGAGGGTAGCGATCTTCGCGCTGTCCTCGGCACGAAGAGCGGCGAAATCAACTTCAACCGCATTCTCGCCTTCGCCGACGAAGAGATGAGCGTCGGCAGCGGTCTTCACGCCGGTAGCGACCTCACCACCCTCTTCCTTGAAGGACGCGGTGAAGAATTCCGCATCGGAATCGGCAGAGCAAAGAGCAAGGTTGTCGCCGTTCGCCGCAAGAACGCGGAATCCGGGGAACTTGCCCTCAAGCTCCTTCTTTTTCTTCATGTTCATGATATTTTTCCCTTTCTTGTTCTTGGGTTCAGCGGCGGCTTCTTCCGCCTGTTCTTTGCTCTCTTCACCGTCGTGCGAACGTACTGCGGAGGCGACCCGTAATGTCATTTCCCGGATGCCCTCAGTACCGATGGCGGAGAGTGCGCGAATCGACGCATCCACAACAGCTGGATCCACCGAGTCGCCAAGAATTGTCGTGCCGAGAATCTGGTATTTGGTATATACCTCCACGTCGCCGTCCATGTGCATCTCGTCGATAAGAGTCTCAATGCTCACGGACATATCGCTGTCCCCGCGTCCCTGTCCGCGAAGTTTAGCGACCAGCTCCTGTGCATACCATTTCCAGATATACCCGGTTCCGACAATCCAATTTGTATTGTCAATGGTCTCGATGCGGATGTCTTCATCCGACCGGAACCACCCAACAATCCTTTCAGCAGTGGCGGACATGAAGGATGCCGTCACCGTCCCGTCAGGGTTGCGGACTTCATCAAAATTGTGTCCGTCCCCGATCTGCTTACCTTTATACGCAACGAGCAGGGGAGTGTCGGCAAAGAGCCCCCTGTGTTCGTCAAGGTTCAGATACTGCCAGTTGTTGCGGTTCACAAGGGAGTTGAGAAGCCGGACTTCCACTTTCTGAAGCAGACCGTCCACTTCCGACAACAGCCGAAGCGAACCCTCGAAGGACATCAGCTTTCTGCCGGTGTCAACCGTGTTTTCGTTTTCTTCCATCGGATCAATCCTCGCAATTTTCAATTTAACGGGGATGATTTTATGTTTTTTTGTTTTTCATACCCCTTAACGCAGAAAAAGGGCCGAGCCTGATTCCTCAGACCCAGCCCCTCTTGGCTGTCTCCCCGCCCCTTTGCGAAGAGAAGTATTTGATTAAGCTCCCGGCACGATTCGGACGCGCCACAAGAGAACTACAAAATCTCTGTTCTTCCTACTGAACTACGGGAGCAGATACCCGACTTTCTGACGGCGTGGGACACATATCTGCCAGACATAGGTGTGCCGCGCATGGTATCGGGGACGAGGGCGAAGCCCAACCAAAACACCGGAACCGGGACTTGAACCCGGACGCCCTTACGGCATTGTGGTCAAAGCACAATATGGCTACCGATTACATCATTCCGGTCAATCTTTCGGAATCACTGCGGCCACACGCTTGCTGACCTCCAGTACCTTTAGCCCTTCCTTGCAAGTGCGAATTTCAACGTCGTTTCCTTTGGCGACAATCTTCCGCACAACGTCATCCATGTAACCCGCATACTGCGGAGGAACCATCGCAGATACCGCCGAACGCTCTGCCGTCCGCTTCAGGTCTTCCAAATAAACACCGCCCTTCCGCGTCACTCGGACGCATCCGAATAGCCCATATCTATGGACTTCTCCTTCGCCTCCGAACTGATTCCTTCACTCTTCGGCCTTCCGGGACCGTTCGTGCTGTCGGGACTTTTCAGCTTTCCGCTCTGCGTGTACGCCGTCTCCGGGATCTGGAAGAGATCCATAATCCCCGACGCGTCCATCGTCCGAAGCATGGAGATCTTGTCAAGCCAGCTCATGCCGTCAAGCGCGGCAATGACGAACAGCGCGGACATATCGCCTCGCGCAAACTCCGCTTCCGCGTCCTTCCGGATCTGCTCGTCCGTGAAGATCGTTCCGAATACCTTGAACTCCCATTCGTGCCGGAGGTTCAAAGTCCGGTAAATCCAGTTCATCATCCGTTCAAACTGCGGGTAGATGCAAGCGGTGGAGTACCGGCTTTCAATCAACCGGGCAACCTCGACCTGTGCCGCCTTGATATCCTTGTCCACCGGGATCAGCGCGGCAAGTCCCGCTTTGGAACCGGCATACTGATTGAAGGTCGTGGAAATCTCGTTGGCGTTGGCGGACTCCGCGTAGTCGTGGCTCTTGATGTTTTCCACCGGAGCCATGTAGAACGCCGTACCCGCCGTGTTGTTGGTCGCCATCAGTTCCTCGAAGAGGTACTGGAACAGAATCCGCCCGCCGTCAGACAGCTTGTAGGTATCCTCTGTCCGCGTCCCGTCATCCGTGAAATACGGAATCTCACCGGTGAAAATCTTCACAAGCGGGTTGGTATAAAGCGTCTTCTGGATTTCTTCAAAATCGCTCTGCTGCGCGTAGGTCAGCATCATGCCCGCCAGAGGGGGAATAATCGCTGGGGTGGAATCGTCAATCTCGAAGACCCATACCCGGTCAATGGGGAGGGAAACATAGTACGCCCACGTTCCGTTCTGTTGGAATACGCGGGGATTTCCGGGAGAATCCGGGTCCACGTTTTCCGGGAAGAACTCAATCCTGTTCGCCCCTCTGCGAAGCGTCACAGTGTTGTTTCTGGAGGCGTAGACAAACTTAGTGCCGTCCTCCTCCTTCTCTTTGAACATCGCCTCAAACGCGTCCACATAGGGCAGGAAGAGGTCTCCGTACTGGTCTATCGTCATTCCCGGCTGGAGGAAGTACATCATGTTGAACGATACCGTCCAACCGGAAATATTGTTTCGCCCGATAATGGTACACCAGTCAATCGGGAGCTGTTCGAGAAAGGCGTAGTTGATAAGATTGTGCGACCGGTCAACCTGATACCGCGTCGCGTAAATCGACTTACCCTGAAGAAGGGCTTCGCCACGAATCTTGTGAAGCGTAATGTCCGGGCGGATTTCCTTGTTCAGCTTGTCAAGGAGGATAGCTTCTCTCTCAAAATCCTTTTCCTTCGCCGCGTCCTTCGTCAGGTACTTCGGCTTGTAGTAATACCTGTCCGTGGGAATATCCGCATAGGTCTTGATGATCTTGAAGTACGGATAGTTCGTCCAACGGAGGATTTCGGAGGTCTCTCGGATCTCCTGCTCGTGCGCGTAAGGATAGCGCAGAAACTGTCCGATCTGATCCTTCGTATAATCCACCGGCAGGGAAGATATTCCCTTGACGCGGGAGTTCTGCAAATCCGGTTGATTCGCCATACCAAACCCCGCCCGCGAGAACGCCGAAGCGAACGCCTGGGCGGAGAGGATTCCACTGTATTGTGACGAGATAGCATTGAACCGGTCAATCGCTTCCCGATATACGCCCTTCCGGGTAATCTGCGTCTCTTCCACTCTTCGTTACCCTTTCCGCTTCGCGTTTCAGCTCCTCCTCTAATGAATCGAGGAAAGCGTCAACCTTCTCTTTCGCTTCCGGTTTGTGTTCTTGCATCCATCGATGGTTCAGCTTGATACAGGCGTCGTCATACCACGCCCGTTCACTGGCGTTCAGTTCTCCGAACAGCTCCGGCGTGACTACCTTGAATCTCCCCTTCGGCTTGCTGTCCGTCAGGAGGAACAGATATCCCCTTCGGCTGTCGTAGTACGAAAACTCGACGTCTTCCGGGATTTCCTGTAATGGGCCAACCCAAAGCTGAAACTTTCCTGTCATGATCGAATATTCTTCCTCATTGCAATCACGTTGGCGCGGCCTTGAAGACCGTTGTTCCGCCCAACCGTAATGTTCTTTCTTTTTACAGCCTCGGCTATCCGGTCGCTCCATGCGGATTTCGCCCGGTAGTTCTCGGCTTTCATCCCCGTTTCCAACTTGTGCGCCATCCACAGGGCGTATTTGAGCGCAGACCAGATGTCTCGCTGAATCGCCTTGGACTTCCGCTTTTCCTTGAAGGACAGCCCGGAAACCTCCGTCTGAAGGTTTGCTATCTGCTGACAAAGCAATTCGGACTGTCGGTAGGGAAAGGCAATCTGCGCGTCATACCGGGCGTCCTTGATCGCGTGAACCTTACGATAGGCTTCCACGCCGTCCAGAACATTCGGCACAAGCAGTTCCACGTTCTCCTGCTCGAATTCAAGCTGCGCATAGGAGATCATGTCAGCGTCCGCATCAGCACCGCCCCGGCCCGTTGCTTTCATCGGATAAATAACCGGCAAAGCCCTCGGCTGTTCAATGAACTGGAACGCCATGTGATTCACACAGCAGAGCGGCGGTCTCCCGTCCTCCACCGGCTTCATCAGCTCTTCCACGACGCCGGTTCCGTATGCCTGGGCGTCCACCACAAGATAAGTGGTCTGCCCGCCGTCCATACAGAACTTCTCCCACAGGGAGCGGACACGCTGCGCCTGTAAGTAGTCCGTCTTCGGCGGGGGATAATTGTCCACATAGACGACTTGCTTCCGGTATTTGTCCCGCCGCTCCATGTCCGGATAAAGCGATAACTTCAATACCACGTCCGCGCATTTCGCGTTCTTCGCGTCGTCCACATAGGAAACGTCGTGGGAAACAATATAAATCGCATTCGGATCCCCGCAATGCTTTTCCTCCATCAGAGGATTGCGCCGGGAGGCCGTCAGCGTCTCGTCCGGGATAAGCGGGGATTCCGCGTCACCCGTGTACAGAGCGCACATTTCCCGCTTCCACGCCGTCGCCGTCAGCTTGGACCGCTGGTCTTTGATGTAGGCAATGTTCCGCAGATTCCCCATGAGAGCCGTGATCCACGAAAAGTCAATCACATAGCCCTCGAATGGTTCCCCGTGAAGCATATCTTTCAGACAAGCCTCTCTGTGAACGGAGAACGCCCGGTTCGTCTTGGAACAGGCGTTGGAAATGTGAGCGTGTTGTAACTGAATGGAATACCGGTCCGGCTTTTGGTTCACTGTCCGCTCCAAACGGCAAGTCGGCAGAACATCCTGCTCGTACTTGTCCATGTCGAAGGGATCCCGCCCTTCCTGACCAATTTCCTCCGCTATCGTCTCGTGGCAGTTATCACCACGCGGCGCGTACATTGTAAATTCTGACCCGTAGATCGTCGTGATCCGGAACAAATCTTCCCGGTCGTTCCGCAAAAGCCAGTGGGAGGCGAGAATCGGATAGTCATGCTCGATTTGGTGAAACGCCTGAGTCGCCAGAGCCGCCGCCTGTTTCTGATTAGGGGCCGTGTACCGCATCCGAATACCCGGCCACAGAATCCCCTTAATCATCTTACCGAGCAGGATGCAGTACGTCTTTGTCAAACCGCGACAACCGGTAACATATACGCTCCGATACCGCACCATGATCCGGAGCATCATCCTCTGCGGAAGTTCCAGACTGTACTGCGCGTCAGGAGCGCGGCAGAAATCGCACAACGCATCCGGATAGGCCCGAAAAAAACTGATGATATATGCACTCGAATCTATATCTACCGAGTCATAATCAAACGCTTTTTCCGTTTCATTCTTAAGCCATTTCCCGAGCCTCTTGGAATACCGTTTCCCGGCAATGTCCCAGGAACTCATTCTGCGTTCCCCGCAAACGGGTCCTCATCATCCCAAACAACCGGCGTCAGACCCGCATATCGCGCCCGTCTTTCCTCTTCTTCCGTCGGCTCCGGCTCAAATTCGCCGAGTTCATCTTCCAGCCGAAGTTCAGCCGGTAACTCGTTCGCCGGAGGAAGATCCGCGTTCAGACGGGCGTTGTTGTAATAGTCGAAAATCATATGATCCGCCGCGTCAACGGAGTAGTTGAACTTCTTCTTCTTGAAGAACCGCTTCCAGAAGGATTCCTGCACTTCGGCGGTCGTTTTGAACTGCCCGTTCTCCATCGCCCCCGCCGCTTCCAGAGCCACCACAAGGGCGTCCATCCGCATATTCTCGATGGGCTTTTCGTCTTTCTTCCGCATTTGTTCGGAAGCCATCAGATCGTCCACCATCTTCTGAACCTTCTGCGCGGAAACGTATTCGCCAATCCGAATCAGCCGCTCCGTGACCATGTTCCACTTGCAGATCTTCACAATTGAGTCCGCAAGCTGCGGCGTGATGGTCTGTCCCCGGTATCTTCCGCACCAGTTTTCATACTGCCGGTCCAGTTCCGCGTAAATCGCGTCCGTCATGGGGACCTTTTCGCACAAATCAGCTTCGCCCCACCGTTCCCGCTGTTCCCGCGTACCCGGCTTCATGGCTTCGTACTGTTGCGTTGCCTCGATGAACTTCGCCGTGTCTTTTTGTGAGAGATTCGTACCGAATAACCGGAGAATGTTCGTC
>Ga0326513_10002709_pt1 | contig 13007 bp, 9 predicted proteins | sample 2_2465_0518_D_FD_203654 | JGI IMG/M metagenome (GOLD analysis project Ga0326513, IMG submission 203654) | Bovine rumen microbial communities from UC Davis, California, United States - 2_2465_0518 | ecosystem: Host-associated > Mammals > Digestive system > Stomach > Rumen | place: USA: California...
TCTGCTGGATGCTTTCTTCGCATGGCTGGAAGAACAGTGTATCAGCGGAAAAGGCAAACTTTCCAAGGCAGTGGGATATGCACTGCATGAAAAGAAATATCTTTATACATTTCTGGAGGACGGCAATATCCCCATTGATAATAACCGTGCTGAAAATGCCATCAGACCATTTGCAGTGGGTCGCAGAAACTGGCTGTTCAGCAATACTGCCAACGGAGCAAAATCCAGTGCCATATGGTATTCTATTCTTTCAACTGCCCAGGCAAACGGACTGGATGCAGAAAAATATTTGATTGATTTGTTTTCCCATCCTGCCGGAACTATTCTTCTGCCCTGGAATGAATCCTAATCTCTCGCCGTATGATTCGGCGAGATTTTTTGCTATCTGGGACGCATTTTATTTTACGCTTACTTCTCAAATCTAATTTCATAAAAATGAATAGACATTTTAATTCTGCTCTATTCATAATTTGTGGCACTGGACATTTTCCAAAATGTGTGATATAATGTTTATAGAGTGTATTACAAATTCTTTATTTTACAACTTTAATAAAAAAATTACTGAAAAAATCAGCAATTTGATAACGATTTCAACACTTAAAAAATATAAAAAGTATTGCAAAATATGTTTTAATATGTTATAATATAAAAAGAAAGAGAGGTGTATTTCTATGTTAATTGTCGATGAAAATGCAAATGTAAAACGTAAACTTTCAGCTGAAGAAATCAAAATGCTTGAAATCCTGAAAGAAAATTTAGCTGTTCCAGATGAAGAATGTCCCGAACTAACAGACGAACAATTAAAACAGCTTGCTGAAGCATCACGGGAGCAACGTCAGGAAAACAGAAAACAAACTGTTTCTGTCAGACTATCTCCACAAGCACTCAAAAAAGCCCAATCTTTAGGAAAAGGCTATACTTCCATATTAAGTAGAATTTTGGAAAGTGCATTGAATGATAATGAACTGATTAAACGCTACCTTTAATTTATTATCAAAAATATAATAGTGAGTAAATGCTAAAAGAGTGCGAATGCTCCAACATTCACACTCCTGACAGCGATAAACTTTGGATTTTCCACACCCCATTGTTTATACTCCAATTATAGCACATAACCGTTTAATTGTCAATATGTATATGAAAAATGACTAAACAAGGGACAACTATGTGATTTTGGAGAGCCTGTCAGAGCATGAAGTTGTGGCAGACTCTTTTTTCATTTGCCAATAATCACATAGGAGGTTTACACTATAATGGAAAATTATGACTTAGACACACTGAAAAGCTATCTCCCCCAGTATATCGCTGAATGGACAGAAAAACGCAAATATGGGAAATATAACTGCCCATTCTGCGGAAGTGGCACAGGAGCAAATGGAACACCAGCTTTTGGATTGTATGAGGATAGTACCAAATTCAAATGCCAATCATGTGGTGTTCAGGGGACTATCATTGACTTTTACCTGATGATTCACAAGATGAGCAATACGCAGGAGAACGTATCACAAGCAATCAAAGAACTTTCAGAGGAATTTCACCTTGTTTCACAGACAGCTTACACTCCTGCATCACACGCAACGAAAGCCAGCTCAACCCCTAAAATAAAAATTGGTGAGCGTGAACACATCTACAAGAACGCAGACGGCAGTATCTTCGGAAAGAAAGTAGTCAACAAGTTCTCTGACGGCAGTAAAAATGCTGTCTGGTATCTGTTCAACCCCGAAACAGGCTCATTTCACCAGAAAATGGGCTTAAACGGACAGAAAGCCCCACTCTACAATGCTGACACTCTGCATGACAATCAGGACGAGCCTGTCTATATCGTTGAAGGAGAAAGAGATGCTGATACGCTTACAAATTGGGATGCTATTGCTACTACCTTTCCCAACGGAGCAGGATTTACACAGTGGATTCCGCTGTATAACGAGGGATTGAAAAACAGAGAAGTCATTATTTTGACGGATAACGATGATTCTGGCAGAAAATACGGCAATACCATTGCAAGAAACCTTCTGAATGTTGCAAAATCCGTAAAAATCATTCCTGCTACTGCTATCTGGGATAAATGCCCCGAAAAAGGCGATATTACGGATATTACACAGGCTGTCGGAGAGGAAGAAACACAGGAACTTCTGATTTCTGCCATTCAGCGGACAAACTTCTGTACAGCAGAATCACTCCCAAAAAACAACGAATCTCCGACAATACAGCAACAAGAAATTGAATACCATGTTGTCAGATTGTCGGACGTAAAATTTGAAAAACAAGAATTCTTATGGAATCCGTATCTTCCCATTGGAGAAATCACTGTCATGTATGCTGCAGGAGGAACGGGAAAATCCTATGCTACAATCGGAATCGCATCTGACATTACAACAGGACGGTCACTTCCCAGATATGGAATTGAACAAGTTACGGTAAATCCGGAAAAAGTGCTGTTCATTTCGGCAGAAGATAATGAGAGCATCATTTTAAGCCGAATGAGAGAAGCAGGAGGAAACCCTGATAACTGTTTCGTTCTGAAAACTCCAAAAACCAGAAAAGACCTCCAAACAGACAGCTTTCTTCTGCCACAAAACAAAGACGATACCGTGAGAATTCAGGCTTTTGCCAAACTTTTAGAGAAAGTTCATCCCAGATTAGTCGTAATTGACCCGTGGAGTGTCTACATAGGCGATGACAAGAATATGAACAAGGCGAATGATGTTCGTGGAGTAACCAATGTTCTGACTGTCCTTGCCAAAGAATATCATTGTGCCATTTTGATTGTCGCTCATGTCAACAAAATGCCCCAGACCGAAAATGCGAACAATGCCGTTTCAGGCAGTACAGCTTTGATTGATTCTGCACGTTCTGCCCTCTGCATTCGTTCCTTTGGTGCGGATTCTGACCGCCGTGTTATCATCCAGACCAAATCAAACTACCAGAAGAAAGCCAAATCTGTATGCTATCAGATTATCAATCAGGGCGAACATCGTACCGCAAAATTTGAATGGGATGGATTCAGCGACTTGACGGAAGATGATTTGACCAAATCCGCACGTACAGGAAAGAGCCTGTCTGACATTGAAAACGATAACTCTGATGAAGAAGGCAATAAAGAAACAGCTATTGAAGTCATCAAACGTTTATCCGTATACGGACAACACATCAATATTTCCTATGACCGTTTCAGGGAAGAATTAAAAAATGAATGCGGTGAAGATTTTCTGCCTTCAAAACCAATAAAATTTATGAACTCACTTGTTTCTGATTTAAGAGCTTGTGGAATCAGCATCGAATTAAAACGAGTAAGAGGAATTTTAAATGACGGCAGTAGAGATACAGAAACAAAAAGAGGATTTGTTATTAACAGTATGACAGATGGTTCTCTGATGGCTTCAGCTATGCCTAAGAAATAATTGAATTATGATACACTTGTAAGTCGTTGATTTTTATATCAGCGACTTTTTTGTGAACGTTTTTTTGTGAACGATAGCTATCAATAGCTATCCTTTAAAAATAATCGTTCACACCGTTCACACCGTTCACAAGCTACTAAAAGTATAGAAATATCGATAAATTTTTTGTGAACGATTATTTTTCTAAGACACTTTTTTCGTTCACAAAGTTCTAATCGTTCACAAGGCTCTACTCTATGTAAAAAATAGACATTTTTTTAAAATTATCTATTTGTGAACGATTATTTTAGCCTGTTTTAATCGTTCACAAGAAAAAATGGCTAAAAATAGATAGTATTTTTCATTTGTGAACGGTGTGAACGGTGTGAACGATTATTTTTAAAGAGGTGTTATTTTTTTGATTTTTTCCATATCGGTACACCCTCGTGATTCTATGAAAAAGTGTATCATATAAGTTGGTTTTTAATTTTGGAATATATTATGAAACACTTTTAACTTAAATGACACACTTTCTTGACATTTTCGCTGAAATGGTGTATACTAAGTATATACAATATGAAAGGAGTTGCTTCTTATGACAACGAATATTCAGAAATGGGGAAACAGTCAGGGGCTACGAATCCCTAAGATTCTACTTGATACACTGAACTGGACGGAGGGACAGCCAATTGAGATTGTCCTCAATGAAGATGAGATTATTCTGAAATCTGCTAAGGCAAAGAAAAAATCCATTCAGGAACTTTTCGCAGACTATCAGGACGATTATCAGCCGTCTGAGATGGATTGGGGAGAACCGGAGGGAAAAGAAGTATGGTGAAACAAGGTCAGATTATCAGAATCAATTTCAGTCCGCAGTCTGGACATGAACAGCGTGGAAGTCGTCCTGCTTTGGTTGTCAGTAATGATTTTTTCAATGAAAAGACCAATATGACGATTGTTTGCCCGATTACTAACACAAATAACAAGTTTCCGCTTCATGTTCCGCTGGATGAACGGACTGTTACCACTGGTGTGGTGCTTTGCGAACATATCCGTTCAATGGATATTCAGGCAAGAGGTTACACTGTCATAGAGGAGCTTCCGGCTGATTTGCTCGAAAAGGTTCTTGAGATTGTACAGGCTCAGCTCGAAAGGTAATATATCAATGGCAGAAAAAATTTATATTGGTTATGTTCGTGTGTCGAGTGCAGACCAGAACGAAGCCAGACAACTGAAAGCCTTAGAGGATTTTGGAAAGCCTATGCACCGGATATTTATTGATAAGTGCAGCGGAAAGAATACCAACCGCCCAGAATTGCGGAAAATGCTTGATTATGTGCGTGATGGTGATGTGGTTGTAGTCAGTGAGTATGCCAGACTTGCCCGAAGTAGTGCCGATATGCTCCGTATTGTGAACGATTTGCAGGAAAAGGGTGTTGAGATTATCAGTCTGAAAGAACAGCTTGATACGACTACTCCGCAGGGAAGATTTATGCTGACAGTGTTCGCAGGATTGGCGGAACTGGAGCGTGAAACCATCAGAGAGCGACAGAAAGAGGGCATCGCCATTGCTAAGGCTCAGGGAAAATACAAGGGCAGACAGCCAATTCCTATTGATGTGGAGCGTTTCAAGGTGGAATGTGCCAAATGGCGGGCAGGACAGCAGACTGCAAAGGCAACTATGAAGAAGTTCAGCATGACCCCAAGCCGATTTTATCGGAAAGTCAAAGAATTGGGTTTATAAGTCATTTGGAAGAAGTGCATCAGATTGATGTGCTTCTTTTTATGTCACACATTGAAAACACGCTGTGTTGTCACACGTCACACATAAATATTTTCAAAATTTCTGTTTGTGGCTCTGGACATTTTACTGATTGTATGGTATAATAATTATGTCACACATTGAAAACACAGTGTGTTGTCACACGTCACACATGAATATTTTGAGGATTTCTGTATGTGGTTCTGGACACTTACCGATTGTGCGGCATTATATTATGTCACACATTGAAAACACGCTGTGTTACAACACGTCACACATATATTTTAGGAGGATTTTAATCATGAATGAAGAAACAAAAGCACGTTCTTTCAGAATTACGGAGGAAACGGCAGAAAAATTTAAATCACTTTGTACAGAGTTTCCGAATCAGAATGCTGCACTTGAAAGTCTGATTCAGGCTTATGAAATTCAGTCAGCCACAGCAGTATTGACAGACCGTCAAGCTGATATTTCAGATTATAGCAGTCATATTCAGGCTTTGCAGTCTGCGTTTATTCATTCTCTGGAACTGAATGAAAATGCAGAGTCAAGAATCCGTTCTGAGTTTCAGAAACAGCTTGCAAGTAAAGATATGACGATTCAGGACTTGCAGGAGCGTGTAAAAGTCTTAGAGCAGACGGTTCAGACTGCACAGGAACAGGCAACAGCAGCAGAAAATGAAATGTCGGTACTCAGCGAACAGAATGCTGAATTGATTGACAGCCTGAATCAGAAAGTGCAGTCTGCCGAAAAGCGAGCTGATGAGATGACAGAATCCGCTGCTACTGCAAAAGCATTGGCATCATCATTGCAGGAGCAACTGGATTCTGCAAAAAAATCTGCATCTGAAAAAGAAAATCTGGAAGTCAGACTTGCAACTGCTGAACAGGAAAAGCATGATGCTGAAACTCGTGCCGATGATTTGGCTCGCCAATTGGAACAGGAGAGAAAATCTGCACAGCAGGATTCTGCATTGGCTGAAAAGTATGCCGAAGTTGAAAAAGAAAAAGCTGTCCTTGCAGAGCGTGAAAAATCTACGGCAAAGATTCAGGAACTCACAGAGAAAATCAGTCAGCTTTATGAGAAAATTTCTGCCCAAGGTGAACAGATTCAGCAGTTGACGGGTGAACTTTCTCAGATAAAGTTACACGAGGATGAAAATTTCAAATCTCAGAAAAATCAGGGGCAGTCTTAACGGAAATTTTGCAAAATTGGTTAGGGAAAAATGAGGGCGAAACTTGATTAGCAAGCTCGGTACTTTGTGCCGCACGACGGCAAAAAGCACACCGCTTGTTAGGGGGAAATTCCCCCTAAGACCCCCGTTTGAGTGAACACTCACCAGAATCAGAAAAAGCAATCGAAAGGGGTAATTTTATGACAAAGAAACAGAAAGAAAAATTTCATCAGGATGTTGTTGAGTGTCTTTACAACGATTTGAAAAATGATAATTCTGTACCAGTAGTTCATGATTCTGAAAAAGACAGTCGGCGGAAACACACGCTGAATATTCGCTTTAATGATGCGGAATGGGAGCAGTTAGAAAAGGCTGTTTGTGAAAATGGTTATCAGAGTAAAGCTGAATATGTTCGAGCTTGTCTGGAAGCAAGACTGGATGTCAGTCTGGACAGGGCAGATTTAGTCAAAGCAACTCATTCCATTCAGTCTGTTTCCAGTAATGTCAATCAAATTGCATTGCGAGTAAATCAGACACATCGTATTTTTGCAGATGATATAGAGCAGTTAAAACAAGGGGTAAATGAAATATGGCAGTCACTAATATCCATCCAATCAAATGTACGCTTGGTAAAGGATTACAATACATCGTTGATGGAGCTAAAACCAGAAACGGTGACCTTGTGGTCGCTTTTGGTTGCTCGACAGAACCAGAAGAAGCAGTCAAACAATTCCGACAAATCACAGCTTGCGGAACAGGAAGAAGTACCATCCTTGCCCACCACATAATTCAGAGTTTTGCTCCGGGGGAAATTTCTCCGGAGGATGCTATTCTTGCCGGACAAGAATTGTGTAGGAGATTACTGAAAAATCAGTATCAATATGTAATTGCCACTCATGAAGACCATGACCATATTCATAATCACATTATTTTTAATAACACCAACCTTTACACTGGACGAACTTTTGAAACTGAAGAAGACCAAGGCGGTAAAAATGCCCGTGTCTGGAAACGGCTTATGGATGTAAGTGATGACATTTGCAGAGAATTAGGGCTGTCTGTGATAGAAAATCCTGAAAAGCATAAGGGAAAAAGCCATTACGAGTGGGATATGAACCGTCAGGGCATTTCATGGAAAACCAAGCTGAAATGGGAAATTGATGAGTGCATCAAAGAAAGTAAAAATTTTGAGGAGTTCCTTGAGATTTGTAAAGCACATAATATTGAGGTTGTTTACAATCCTGAACACAAAATCGACCTGAAATTTCGTATGGACGGTCAGCAGAGATTCACCAGAGCCAGAACTTTGGGATGGTATTATGAAACGGAGCAAATCAAAAAGCGAATTGACTTGTACCAGAATGAATTGATATATCGACCTAAAACGGCTATTATTGATACCACTCAACAGAGATTTTTAGATTCTTACGGTTTGAACCGTTGGGCAGAAATCCAGAATATGAAAGAGGCATCGAGAGTTATCAATATTTTGACAAAATATCATGCCGAATCGGAAACACAGCTCGGAACGGCGGCTATGGTTGAGATGATGAAACGGGGAACTCTTGTCAGCAAACTAAATGAACTTCAGAAAAATATTGATATTCTTAGCGACCATATCAGGTTGAGGGAAAAATGCAAGAAATATAAGCCTTTTTATGAAGAATGGAAGTCTAAGAGCAAATTTTTCAAAAAAAGCTATGAGAAAAAATATTCCTCACAAATTGCGGAATATAGGGAATCTAAGGAAATATTGAAATCAGCTTATCCAGATGAAAAAGTCCCCACTATTGAGGAATTAAAGGAAAAAAGAAAAATCCTGATGCAACAGCGTTCTGAATTGAACACCGAGTATCAAGAAATGAAGAAAGCACAGCAGGAAATTGAATTTGCGCGGACAACTCTGGAAAAATATTTATCTCAGCAACATGATATGGAGCGACAACAAAAACGCAAACGTGGGGATTTGGAGTAATTAAAATAATGTATAAAGTAATCAACATATATTTTATAAAATTGTTTATTTGAACAATTTATAAAAATTTCAAAATATTTTTTTAGTTTCTATTGACAAATAATTAACTATATATTAAAATTATATATGTAATTTATTAACAAGGAGGATATGTATGAAGCCAACTTTTAAACGCTTGCTATCTGGTGTATTGAGCATGACAATGCTTGTGAGTGCAGTACCACCTGTATCAGTTTTTGCTGAAAATACATCAGGATGCTATCCGTACACATTGTTTGCTTCTTCCACAGACGAGGGTGCTATTACTGTAAATGCCGGAAATTTTTGCGTAAATGGAAATGTAGCAGTCAATGGTACAATCAGTTCAAGTGGAAATATGAACATCAATGGGGTAAAGACGGAAGAAGCCGGATTGGAAATGATGTATATTTTTGACCGGCTTGATACAACCTATTTTTCGAGTGATAATGTTGAGGTTCATGAAGAAAATTATACTCTCGAAGAAATGAATATTAACATTAACTCTCCACTTGAGGTTGTAGGAGAAGCAGAATTGACAGGGAATATTAGCATTAATTCTGCAATTAAGGCATTAAAAAATGTGGAATTGTATGGAGAAGTAAAAAACACCAACAATTCAGCAATTTATTCAAAATATGGCGATATTATTATTGATAGTGCCAATGTTAATTTGAACGGTTTGGTCTATGCTCCATTTGGTAATGTTGTAGTAACGGCTCAAAATCTTAACCTGAATAATGTTGTAATTATTGCTAATACCATCACCTTGAATTGTCCAAATGTAAATGCCAATTATAGCAGTCAGGCGGCAGAACTTGTAGGAACTGTATCTGAACCATTGGATATTCCAGTGGAAGAATGGGCATATATGAAAGATGAAAATGAGAATGATTTTCCTGATTTCTTTGAAGATATGGACAATTGGTCAAAACTCAAAGATTCTGATGGTGATAAACTTCCTGATTGTGTAGAACAATACATCGAAACAAATTCGTTGGATTATGATACTGATGGTGATGGTCTGGATGATTATTATGAACTTATGATTCTTGGAACTGACCCGACATTGGTGGATACAGATGAAAATGGTATTGCTGATGGAGATGAAGATTTCGATGAAGACGGCTTGATTAATTATGAAGAATATAATCGGAACACTAATCCGTGGAATCCAGATTCAGATGCAGATAATCTTTTAGACGGGGATGAGGTTAATATTTATCATACAGACCCATTAGATAAAGATTCCGATGATGATGGCTTAGATGATGACGATGAAATTCAGTTGAAAACTGACCCATTGAATCCTGATTCCAACGGAAATACAGTTCTTGATGGAGAAGAAAAATATCCTCAAACATTTGAACATGAGGTTTTGAATGAGTGTGCAGTTGATAAAGTTGTTGTATCTATGATAGGCACTGGAAATATGCAAAAAACGACTTCTGTTGATAGTATTATGGATGAAGATATTCTTTGTTCTGATGTTGTAGGCTTGGTAGGCGAACCATTTGAAATCACGTCAACGTCAGAATTTGATGCTGAATCTAATCCAGCGACAATTACTTTCCATATCAATCAGGATAAATTAGGAGAAACTTCTTTTGAGGACTTGCTTTTTCTATGGTATGATGAAGAAAATTATAAATTCGTTGAATTGGAAACTATGCATGACTTTGAAAATAGTTGTGTTAGTATCAATACAACACATTTTAGTAAATATATGATAGTTGACAAAAAAAACTGGTTTGAAGCGTGGGCAGTAGAATTTAATTATAGACCTGAAAACGATAATTATACTCATTTTTCATATGATACTATTATAGCTATTGATTGTTCTGGTAGTATGGACAACTATGACTCCATGGGTATAGAGAGTAAAAGAGCTCAAGCAGTGACGAATTTTCTTGAAACAATGAAAGAAAATGATCGAGCAGGAATTATTACATTCAATAGCAATGCAGATGTAGCTACTTCTTTGACAAGTTCAATTATTGATTTAAAAAATGGATTAACTACTATCACATCGTCAGGAAGTACAAACTTTGATATAGCTATAAATACAGCATTAGATGAATTTGGTAACAATGACACTACAGCTAAACGGATTATACTCCTTTCTGATGGAGAAGATGATATCCCTTATAATGCACTTGATAAATGTAATGAAAAGAATATTATTGTGTATACGATAGGTCTTGGAGAAAGTTCAGACTATATTTTAGAGGAAATTGCTACTTATACAGGTGGGGAATTTTTCAAAGCGTATACAGCTGACGAACTTTTAAAAATTTATTCTACTATAGGATTTTATAACGATTTTGATACAACAGATACTGATGGTGACGGTTTATATGATGCTGTAGAAAGTGCAGGAATACGAATTCAAAATGGTAATATAATTTATGATTGTAATCCTTTATTACTTGATTCAGATAATGATGGGCTAACTGATGGGCAAGAAATAGAGCCAACTATTTATTGGAAAAGTGAAACTTTCTTAGTTGGAGCAACATCACGGGCTTATTATTTTGCTATGAAATCAAGTCCGACAATTATAGATACTGACAACGATGGTTATCCTGATATTTCAGATATTGATAAAGTTCATTACAATGATTATAGCTTTTTAGATAATGAAATTTACACTATTGGTCAATTAGATGAACAAGTCGAAGCAAAAGGCCTCTATTTAAATGCTCCTATCATAATAACTTCTGCTGATGAAATTAATGCTCAAAAGTTCAAATTTAAATGGTGTGGAACTGGATACAAGATATACCCTATTGATGGAGAAAGTACTGATAAAGTTATTACTGTAAATTCCTCTCATGATATTATTATATCAAATGATATCAATGCTCCAGAACAAATTTGGGAGATACTTCCAAGATTTTTTGAAGACCCTACCGCTGAATATTCCAGTGGTCTAATATTTAGAAGTAAAGCAATGGATACTACTACCATATTAAGTAAACCGTTATATTTAAAATCTTATTCAGGGACACTTATTGTTTCAACAGATACAGATGATACTACAAGATTTAAATTATATTCGCCTAATAATTGGACAAGGTTTGGAGAAGCATATTTAAATTGTTACGGATGGGAATATACTGGTATCGGCAATGGCATGGTAAGTTTTGATAATTATTATTGGAATACTTCTAAAAATTTAGATTCAACTAAAAATATTTTTCCAGAAACTAAAACTGACCCTTCAGGAACGAAAATAACTAAAGAATATATACTTAATCAAGAGAATGGAAATTTTCCAGAACTTAAATATTTTGCATGTAAAATGTCAGACACTGCTTGTGGAATAATTGCTACATACAATGCTATGATAGCTGCTGATGTAGAAGTTGACTTCTTCAAGTTAGCGTTAGAATTTGAATATAATGCTATCTATTCTATTCCGATTGTTGGCGGATTTGTTCCATATGGTAGAACAGGGACTGATGTAAATAAAATACAATATTGTTTAGATGCCTATAACATTTCTTATACTATGTACAATCCCAAAAATTTTTCATCTACCACTACTACAATTTATCAAGCATTCGATACTGATTTATCTTGTGGAAAATCTGGAATAGTTTTATATGATTATCCTGCCAAAAAGAAATTTTTGTTCATTATTCCTATTACTTTTCAATTTAAACACTTTTATGCAACAAAATACGATGCTCTTAATACTTCTTTTCCTATACAAACAATTAATCGTAATTCAAAGGCCTCTAAACCAGTAAATTATTCTTCTACAAATTTAGCTGTAAAAGATAACGATTTGACTGCAAATAAAAATTTGTTATTTGGGTATGTGATAAATTAATGATAAAAGTATTTCAAGAAAAAATAAAAAATATTGTTCTTTTCATTCTAATATTATCAATTTTACAAAGTATATATAGCTTTAAAAAAATTTGGCAAACCAGAAATTGGATTTCAACAACAGCAATTGTAACTGATATTACTCTACCCGATGGTGATATACTTGGCACATATACTGATGAAAATAACATAATACATTCAAATGTACCATTGTATACTGATTTTTCTTACCAAGGACATCGGAAAGATGCATCTCTTATTATAGGAAAGACTGTAAAAATAATTTATAATCCGATCAATAAAAAAACAGATAAAAATTACAGATTTTATTACTATCTATCCATAATAATTTCTATATTACTATCATGCATTTATAGAAAAATTACTAAAAATTGTAAGTTATAAAATTGAAAAATTTCTGCTCTACACAAATCAAAAAATACTTTGTGTAGAGCAGAAAATTATTTTTTCATATTCTCAAAGTAAGCGTAAAATAAAATAGCGACTTTCCAAGAGTAAAAATCTCGTGTATAATAGGAGTAAGCTGGAGTAAATTAGACACGGGAGGAAAAAGGATGAAACCGAATACAACAACAGCAATCACAGCAGTGAAGCACCAGATGAAGCTGCAAGAATGGGCAAAACAGATTGAAGCCAGGCGTGCAAGTGGAATGACTGTACAGAACTGGTGTGCTGAAAATGGAATGAGTGTAAAAACCTATTACTATCACTTACGGAAAGTACGTGAACAGTGCGTGGAGTCTGCACCGGAAATTGTTCCCCTGACAATACCGCAGCAAACAGGCGATATCCATATTGAAAAGAATGGATTACAGATTTCACTGCCGGCTGATATTTCCA
>Ga0326513_10002711_pt1 | contig 13004 bp, 1 predicted proteins | sample 2_2465_0518_D_FD_203654 | JGI IMG/M metagenome (GOLD analysis project Ga0326513, IMG submission 203654) | Bovine rumen microbial communities from UC Davis, California, United States - 2_2465_0518 | ecosystem: Host-associated > Mammals > Digestive system > Stomach > Rumen | place: USA: California...
CTGAAGGAATGAAACTTGGTAGTAGTACTAATTATGCTGCTGAGACTGTTCCCGGAGACTTTGGAGATAACGATTTATCCGCTTGGTTCGATCCAAGTGAAAACACTAAAGAATCTTGGCAACAAGCCTCTGATATGACTTCTTCATTTTCATCTCTTGGAGAAGCAGTAAGGAGAATATTGAGCACATTCGTCGCTACGGACGAAAATAACCGTATGATGCGGGACGACTTAGATTGCCCTGTATACATCAATCCAATCAGAGCCCATCAATCGTTGGCTGTAGAGCTTAGAGGAGTACAAACTGAGAGCGATATGGTATCACGTATAGAAGAGAGTGCCTTACCATTTAAGACGCAGCTGCTTAAAGTACTCAAAGAAAATGACCAAGTTCGCACTCAATTCCTTTGCGATTTGCGAAAGAATATGCAGCTGTATGGAGATGTGTCCTATGATTATACTCCTACAGGAGTCATAAAGACTAAAACTCGCATACTGAACAAAATACGAAATATACTTACGGGGGGATACAATTTCCGTATTAGTCGTGGAAAGACCCTATCTGAAAACTCTGTATATAACTCGGACGGCTCTGTCAATTGGGCTAACGTGCAAGCACTTCGCGTGTTTATTCGAGAGAACTTTGTGCCAAAAGACTTAGGTTCTGAAAGTAGTATATTTGCTGCGGCGGATTCTCGCAAGTGGAAAGATACTCCTTTTGGTAAGGCAAACATTACTGCTAAAGCAAATATGCTTATGCATGTAACAAGAGCTTTAGGTATAGACTTAGACTCTCAAACAGCCAATAAAATCGCAGCTGATAAGAACTTGTTCTCTAATGCCAAAGGAGGTATAGTCAGAGGTATAAGAGAACTAGTTGTAGGAAATGACGGAAAGAGAGCAGGTATTGATGCTATCCTATCCCAGAGAGACATAGAAGCACTTGAAAGAGGGGACTACAATAAACTTAGTCACGCACAGCGAAAATTCAAGGAGCTATTAAAATATCAGTCTGAGAGCCAAAAGAATATTTCAAAGCAAGGTAATATACAGGAAAAAGTAAATCGCCTCCTTGATGCTATTGCTACTAAAAGAGAAGCGTTTAGGATTGAAAGCCGAGTAGTACTACGTGATAAGAAGGGACGTAGTAAAGTCATGTATTCAGATGTAGCACCTTCATATATGGGAGACTATATTGAGAGGATAAATACATATGCTACAGCTAAAAATAAGGAAGCACTTAGACAATTTGTTGAAAGTAAGTATCTGGACAGTTCTATGTTTAGAGCTCAAGATGGAAGAATACTGAATAGATGGTTACGAGACTTATACGAAGAAGACTTTACCGGAAGTTCGTTAGCAGAGACTATGCAATACCATAGATTCTTAGGAGAGCAGGGAATGGAATTTGAAGAGTTTACCTCTAAGCAACATGCTCAATCTATGATGCACGAGTTCTTCTTTGCGGACAATCTTACTTGGAATGACTATCAAAAAAATGGTCGTGGAGAGTATGTAGACAAGAGTGGTCAACCTATACCTAATGGTGAACAAAACCCTGACTTTAAAAAACTCGCGGTACCACTTAAATATGCTAACTATCCTGTGTTTATTCTTGGAGATAGCGGTGTATGTAAGTTTATTCGTGCAAAACGATACAACTCTATAGATATTCTCAATGGAATGTATGACATTTACTTGTCTGAGTTGCAGAGAAACAAGCTAGTTAAAGCCGCTAACGCAGACCTTAAAGCTAAAGGATATAAAGTACTCGACAATATTAAAGAGGACGGCTTTAAAATGCTGCCTTTCCTAAACGATAAGAAGTACGCACCTAAAGGAGAGTCTGCAAGTTGGACAGAGACACAAGTAAAACAAGCAATTAAGTTATATATGCGTGATGCTTTTGCAGCATTTAAGGAGAATATAGCAAGACTTGGACTGCTGGAAAAGGTAGAAGTTAAGGATGGAGACAAAACTCGTCAGGCGTATAAGTACTTTGATGACGTCATTGGGGAATTTATATACAAAGGAATATCGTACGAGGAGTCTTTAGATAGAATGCTTGCTACATATTTCTGGAATACCAAGTTTGCTACATTGCAGCAGTTCCAATTAATGACTATTGATGTAGCCTTCTATAAAAATACAAAAGATTTACAGAAGCGTTATAAAGAAATACACGCTCCAGGTAGACCTGCTTCCATACAAGCGAAAGACTTTGATGGAAACTATTACTGTGGGGTGGATAAGAATGGCAATCTTAATCCTATTGAGACATGTGCATACTTTGATGACCCAAAAGTTAATGCAGAACTTTCTAATCCAGAGTTTATGAGTGCTCTGTTATACCAATATGCAGCTCCTGGAAAGAGAGATGAGGTATTACAGGCCATCAAGGAGGATATAATTTCTCCAAAGCAGGATGAAGCAGAGGAGAAGGCTCGTATTGCAAAGCTTAAGGAATTGCTTGGAGATAACTTTTCTACTTATGAATCTTACCAAGAAAATGCTCTTGCTGACGGTCAAGGCTACAGAACTCTTCGCTCTTACCGCAAAATCATGGGTATGCTGGGTAAATGGACTCGCCAAATGGAAGACGCCTACAATCGTATAAACGATTTAGAAGCACAATATGGTCGAGATGAAAATGTTCCATCGGAAGTGTTGGATGAGATTGCTGAATTAGCAATCACATTCCAACCAATTAAACCATATATGTTTACTCTTGAAAAATATACGATGAACAATGAAGGAGGTGTGCTTAACATCCCTGTTCAACATAAGTATGCTGAAGCTGTTCTTATACCTATGCTTCTCCCAAAGGGTAGTATGCTTAGACATATGGCTCAATGGATGGATAATCATGTTGAAATAGACCCAAAGACAGGAGAAAAGATATCACAACCAATAGACTTGATGGGAGCTTGGTCCAAAGGAGGAGATAAAATTGTTAAGGTAGGCGGTTATGGTTCTGCTTCACTTGATGGAACGAACAGTAGAGAGTCTTTGGAAGCTGCTCTTAACTCAGCGTATGTACATAAATTAAATTACGAAGACTACCGTGAACAGACCAATGTTCCTGAGCACATAAATAGCGCTCGTCTATTTGGTACTCAGCTGCGTAAGTTGATTATGTCCAACATAAATATGGACAAAGACTACTCCGACTATGTTGATGGGGAAGTGGTAAACATATTAGGACACATAACTCGTTTAAGCGGACGTAACTTAGTTAATTTATACAACAGTCTTATTGTAGCTAACATTCTAGATTCCTATAATACTCTTGCTAAGGAGATAGAAAATCCTAAACAATTGGCTAATATTCTTCAGCAAGCTATCATCAATAACAATAGACAGTCGTTAGATAATCTGTTTGCATTTGCACTCGAAGGAGAGCACTTCAATATACCATTATTTGAAGGCGGTATGGAACATGATACTGCGGCTATGCTAATGTCTATATTCAAGGACAGAGTTAACAAACAAAAGATTCAAGGCGGCGCAGCAGTACAAGTATCTGCTATGGGAATTACAGGCTACAAAGAATCAGGAGATTTGGCATACGTAGGAGTAGATGCTAATGGAAATATTGTACGTAGTACTGACCCTGACTTTAAAGATCATCCTGCTGTAAATACTTTGTACGCAGAGATTGAAGTTCCTTGGGATTTGACTGTAAACATTTGGGATAAGAATGAGAATAATGGCAATGGTGGCTATAAGGCTGTAGACCTTAAGTTTAGTGACTATTGTAACTCTGATGGTACTCTTATCAAAGATGAGAAGGGGCAGCCCCTTATTGAAAAGCGCTTCCCCGGCATACTTGACCGTGTATTATATCGTATCCCTACTGAGAAGGAATACTCGATGATTAACGGAAAGATAGTACGCTTTAGTCAGAAGACGGCAGGAGGTACTATTAAAGTACCCGCACAAGGTACAACTCAAGCAGGTTTCGACTTCGACATTGATAAGTTGTACTTTATGATGCGAGAGTACTATGTAAAAGAGAACGCTTTTGCAGATATTCTTGGACAAGCTTTGGCTAATCAATTAAAGACTCAAGAGATTGGTGAAGCATTACTATCCGTAATAGACGACCCTCTTGAATATGACCTTAGTAAATCTTGTTTAGAGCAGCACGAAAACCCAAGAATAGCCAGAGCTCTTCGTAATAATATGCTTATAACTCTCATTCAAAAAAGGTTAGAGGATGTAGAAACTTTCAAAGGTAGAACACAACCTGGTGGTTTCGCTGACCACTCTTTTGCTGCTCGTGAAATGCGAGAATTATTATATGCAGACGAGGATGAAATTACAGAGGAAAAAACTACAATAGGGTGGGCAAGATATGCACAAGATTCTTATGAGGTGTCTTCAGCAGGAGACAGCAGATTTAGTGCTTTAAATGCTAAATTTGTAGAAGGTACTGTATTGTTTGGACATGATGTTAGTGGCCGTACTATAGAGTCTGTATATCAACATGGTGTAAAACAAGGAGATTGGGATACAGATAATAATAGTAAAACAGGAGTTCCTAAAAGTAAGGAAATCATTAAAGGTAATACTGAGGATGCTTCTTATGCTGAAGGTTATTTACCATTGTGGGAAGAATGGGCTAAGCAAAATCCTGAACTTATAGCTGAGCTTCGTGACAAAGCCGCAGGTAAAACTCTTACTGATAAATTTGCCTCTTCGAGAGTTTCTCAAGCAAGAGCACTATCAGATATATTAGGAAAAGGTAATGTAAAAAGTGGACATGTTAATTTTGAAGCAATAGAAGCACGGTCTAAACAAAAGTCTCTAGACCCAGAGCCAAACTATGACCCATCAGACCCATATACTATTATTACCTACAACCAAATGAACCAAGTTGCCGGTAAGTTAATTGGTGTATTTGCTAACCAAAATACTAACCACGCTTTCGCAAGTTTGATGAAGGAGTTCAAACTGAAGAAACCACTATTGTTCTGCGGACATACAGCAAAAGAAGGCTTTGGAGATTTATTGCATGCTCCTAAAGGAACTAATCCAGACTTAAATATAGCGGAGTGCTTGTCTGCCTCCGTAGATGCTGTAAAAGACCCTGTGTTGAACTATCTTAATTTCAATACTATTACAGCCAATGCAGGAGCACTACTTGCACGTATGGGATACACAGGATTCGAAATAGGACTGCTGTTTAATCAGCCTATTGTAAAAGAAGCCTGCGAACTAGCCTATAATGAGGGTATAACGATAGAAGTAGCAATGTCGAAACTTCAGGACAGTTATACAAAATTTGTTCAAGCAACTGGTGTATCAGAGTCTGACAATCTGGATGCCCTTAGTAAACAAGCATTAGCAGATATGATTCTTGACGGACGACGCATTAAAGAATCTGACAAAGAGATGTCTGCATTGTTTGCACTAAAGCAGCTCAAAGTATTAGACTTCTTCTCAGAGGTATTGCTTGCGGCAGAAGAGGTAAATAACTTTATTACTTCCACCAAGTTCACAGCAGCTAACTCTGTAGGTGCTACTTTTGGAGATATGTATGCTCAACAAATGAAAGTTAAAAAGTATATAGAAGGATTTGATAACCCCAAAAGAAAAATATATATGGAAGTTACTCAATCCATTAATACTCCTATTAACTTACATATAGACAACGGAGAGAGTGATGAGAAGTATCTTGAAAATCTTGTTGGATTTGCAGGAGAAGGAAACCCATTTGCATATGAGCAAGCTATGTACGATATGAACGTACGTTTTGTTCGCAGTATGGCTAAGTACTTCCCGTACGAGACTAGAAATTATAGAATGGCTAGAACTATGGCAGCCTCTGTAACGAAAGCACAGACACTGGATGCCAATACTATTAACGACATTCACTCTGAGATGCTCTCATATATTCTCGCTCAACAAGACGGAGACTTCAACGGGGACAATATGCATATCGACAAGGAGCACCCAGAAGCGCCTGCAATGACCCATAGAGAGTATTACTTACAAGAGTTCCCAAAGAAGGTTGCCCAATTGATTGAAGATGACCAATCTTACAAAAAGGACTTCGCAATATTCGAATACATGCTCATTGAAGAAGATGACAAGGGAAATATTGATTTAAAGATACAAGAAGTAGGAGGACTCTCACCTGAGCAAAAAGAAATTATTAAAGACAGTTGGGCAGGTTTGTTGGATGAGATACCAGATTTAGCAAGAGACTTATTCATGTACTGCTATTATAAAGCAGGCTTCGAATTCAGTCCTAAATCCTTTATGCATTTAGCTCCTGTAGCATTGAAAGAGAAGATTGTTGTGGATAAGGAGGGTACTACATATAAACAGATTCTTGACAGAGTGCTTGAGGGAGAGAATAGTAAAACTCCGATTATGGTAGATATTACCCGATTTATTAAGTCGTTTATAATGAATCATACTGACAACTATAGATTCACGTATAAGACAAGAAAAGGTAAAGCCGCTACTGAATTGGATAATATAGTTAGAAGAGCAGCTATTGTAAAAGGAACTCCTGCTCCGCACTTTGTACTTTCAGCGGCACAGTTGGGTGAAAATATGCAACTATTCCTCCCCTCCACGTTGGAAGGAAGTATTGATTGGATGCCTGCAATACAAGTAGATGACTTCCTATATATGGCAGATAGACAAGACACTCCTAAGTTCAATGTCTCTACTAAAGAGGACGATAGTATGACTTACACTCTTGTTGGTAAAATAGACCCAAGTACCCATAGAGTTATTACTACTAATAAAGAGGCTAAACAAAGTACTGTGGATTCTGGGGCTGCATATCAACCGTCACAGATTGACCACTCAGAAGAAGTCACGGAGAAGCCTGAGTTGCCTACTGCTACACACGAAGACTATGAAAAAATAGTAAAAACAGTAGCTAAAGAAATGTTGCAACGAGGAGACCTTGAACGAGAAGAACTACAAGGTTATGTGCAACGCTTCACAGAGGCTCTTTCCGCAGGCACTACAGCTGACCTACAAGCTTATACGCAATGGGTAAAACAAAACTACCCAAATTTAGTGGATAACTTGGGTAATATTATTTGTTAATAAATATATTGTACAATATGAGTAATGCTAAAAGTTGTACTCCTGTTCCATTACGATTGAACAGTGAGGGTAATGTAGAAAAGAGTAAGTTATTTCAAGACTTATTAGACTACTCTGGCGGTGATCGAACATTTGCCAAAGATAAGTGGGGATATACGCGAAATGAGGACTTTATAAACTCTTACAGGAACCAATTAGAGTTTGACGAAAGCGGAGAGCCTACTATGCGGTCTCTTCTTGCAGTACTTAAAACTTCTGTAGAAGATTCTAAAGTGATTAATATGTTGAATAAGCAAATTAAAGCAGGTACTTATTCATGGGAAGAAGCTTTAGAAAAACTTCGCGCATTTAATCAAAACAAGCAGTGGAGTAAAGAATATACTTTATCAATGGTATATAAAAATGGTAAATACGAAGTCTCTGTTGTTAAAAGGTCTCCTGCTACTGAAATAACCCTTCAAAATACTGTTGCTAATCAAACAGTTCAACAAAAGCTAATTTCGCTACTGCAAAAATACGGGGTAGCCGTAGACTTTTTAACAGAAGGTAAGAGTCAGTATAGCACAGAAAATGCTTTGCGTAGTGCTGATGGTTTATACCATCTTATCCAAATTGTGCAAGGTAAAACAGATGTAACTTCAGAAGTCGCAGAGGAAGCAGGCCACTTTGCTGTTGCTGCTTTAGGTAATAGTCCACTTGTTCAACGCTTAGAACAATTACTTACGCCAGAAGTACAACGGCAAGCTCTCGGAGAAGAGTATGATAATAAATATCTCGGAAGGGATGCTCGAAGAGAGGTTGCTGGTGACTTAGTAGGAAAAGCGTTGATTAAACGAATGGGAAACAGCGCTTGGGGAAGGCTTGTTAATCGTATTGTAGATTTAGCTAAAAGAGTATTCTATAAGATGAAGGCAGACGAAGTTAGTATGATGAGGTTAGATGCTGAAAAGATTGCTAATCAAATTGCACGAGGCTTTATGTCTGAATCATTTGAAGGCTCTTTGGAAAACGCGTTGAATACTGAGGAAACCTTATATAGTGCTGAATATAGTGAACCAGTAAAAGTATACAAGAATGTACTCGTCCAACTACAGACCGCAGCTAACACGTTAAGGGCTACCAATAGTATATGGGCAGATAGACTCTCTGTTATAATGGCAAAGATGCAATTTGATAGAGAAGCAAAGATAAACACGAATGTTGGAGCCTTTGCAGATAGTACCGCACTGGAAGGAATTGCTGAAGCTATGGATATGTTAGTAGATGTAATGAGTAACGAGCTGCCGGAGTTGCTTAATAGTGTAGACTTCAACAATACGTTTGACTTCGCTACAAACATGGCTCGTAACGGTCACTCTCTTAGAGAAGCACACATCGTTACTGCTGCTTGTGTGAATATATCCAAACTTATTGCTGATACATCCTCCAAGATAAACTATGATTCGATAATAAACTATAAAGATAGTGTCACTGGAGAGAAAATTAGTAGAAGTATAGCCACCTTACAACAGTCGCTATCTAAGTTTACAAGCAAACAAGGTATAGGAGGATTCTATAATCAACTGCTTGAAAAAGAAAAAGCCTTCTTCATTAGATTCTTGGAAGACTCATACGGTAAAAAGTACATAGAGCGTGCTACTAGAGTGGTATTTGACCAAAAACTTGCTAAAGAACAGGGAAGATGGTTTGTTGCTAAGAGACAAGGTAGACAATATAGTTTTGATGAGTTGCTTGATACCTTAGAACAAGATATTAACTTCTTCGATAAATTCCTAGGAGCAATGGCAGACAGTGGCGATATTATTGGAGAGATAGTAGACAAGACTATGAAGCAAGCCAATAAAGAAGCTGATGACCTCACTAATAAAATCTGGGACGATCTTAGAGTAATAGAGGAAGATGCTCGTAAAGCAGGTATTAAAGACCCTGAGATAATTTATGAAAGGGACAGCAATGGTAAACTTACCGGCAACCTCATTGACCAACTTAAATGGGGAGTATGGGAAAAAGACTATCAAGATTTTATGCGTGCCGAGAAGAAGAAGTTCTTAGAAGAACACGCTAATGATTTGGACTACATTAATAAGGCAGAGCTAGAAAAAGCCTTTATGTGGCAAGCTTACTTTGAGCCGCTCCGCAAAGCATGGCATAAAAGCCACAGTACTTTACGTCCAAACGAAGGCTGGGTTCCATCAGATAAGGAGTATCACAATGACGAGTACGATAAGCTTGCCGCAAAAAATCCCGCCGCTATTAAACTTCTACAGGAGATAATGGCTATAAAGGAGGTTCTTGATAGTATGATAGACCATAGTATGCCCACACACAGAGCTCCTCAATTCAAGGGAACTTTTATGAACAAGGTTCGTAATAAAGGCTCTCGGCTTAATCCAAAAAACTATGGAGCAGCGTGGTGGGATGCCACGAAAGATGCGTTTATCATAGACGAAGAAGATGCGGCGATGTATGGCAGCACTCTTACATATAATGAGCCTGAAGAGGATATGTTTGCTAATCAAGTAGCATTTGAGAAAGAGAAAATAAACCGTATTCCACTATTTGGCATTAACCCGCTGAAGAATATGGATATGCTCAGCACAGACATATATGCGTCAATGCTGTCTTATGCTGGTATGGCTACTCGATACGCTGCTTCTCGGCAGATTGTAGATACCGTAGAAATAGGTAAAGAGATTCTTAGAGGAAGGAAAGTAGGAGGAAGTAAGACAGAAGCAGAGCGTGAGAAAACATCTTGGGCATTTACCCGTTACTGCAAGTATTTAGACAAGCAGGTATATGGTGTCGGTAACAAGCCTATAGTTGTGGGAAAAGTAGTACTGAATAAGATAGCCTCAGGCCTTTCAAGTCTTGCATCAAAAGTATTCCTTGGAGGTAATATATTTGGTGGATTGGTGAACTTAGGTACTGGTAAGATAGAGATATTCAAAGAAGGAATAGCCGCAGAGTATTTTGACCTTGCGGATATTGCTGCTGCAAAAAAGTATTACTATTCCAGAATACCTGCTACTATATTGCAGTTAGGTAAGGTAGCCAAAGATGATGAACTGTCGTTGATTATGAGGCACTTTAACATGCTAAATAATAGCAGAGAAAAGCAAAGACAGTATTCTACATACAAGAGCAGAGTTAAGCACATCTACGATGAGTCGCTATTGTTCCCGTATACAATGGGAGATCATTACATGCAGTCAATTCCTTACTTGTCTCTAATGCACCATCAGAATCTATTAGCAGAAGATGGAAGCAAAGCGGGTAATCTATTACAACTATATCAAAAGGCTGCGGCTAAGTTTACAGACTCATCAGGACGAACTAAGACTAGTAAAAAGGTAAATACTATAGAGTTGGATGGTCCTTACTTTAAAACGGAAGAGGATAGACAAACTTATCTGACTCTCAAGAATATTATGCAAACAATAGATGCAGCTTCTGGAAGCGGTCCATTTGGTTCTGTGCTGAACTTTACGCAAGAACAGGCTGAATTCCTTGCAGATAAAGGTTGGGCAAATATGGATGCAAATGCTCTTCGCAAGCTAGTTACAAGAGAAATGCAGAATGTACAATGGAATTCCGATGACGAGTCCGCTCTTATGGATAAGGCACGTGAAGTAGATGACAGGCTGCACGGTATCTACAACGAACAAGATAAGACTGAACTACACCAGGAGATTTGGGGAGCAATGCTTCTTGCAATGCGTGGATATGCTTTGGGTATGATACAACGCCGTTTCGGTATAGGTAAATACAGTGTTGTCCTTGGAGGAGAAACTGAAGGTAACTTACTTACATTTGCCAAAATGATTGCAGCAATTGGAATGGACAATTGGGGATTTGGAAAATCAATAGCTACAATAGTTTGGCCTTGGACAAAGAATGCTCGTGCCAGAATGGAAGCTGCGGGATTTAGCACTAACCAATATAGAAATGTTAGAAGAACATGGTTCGATTTCGCAGGTATTATATTATTAGCGCTACTCAAAGCACTCTGCGCAGACGACGATGATGATAAAGAGACTGATGAAGATTTAAAAGAAATAGAAGACATGCTGAAAAAAGAAGGATATACCAAAGAAGAGATAGAAATGATTACAGGAAACTCCCATAAGGCAGAAGAAATTAGTCTACTAGGAGTTGGCTATTACTTTGCGTCTCGATTACTACGCGAACAATCAGCATATAACTTCGTAGGAACCTTTATTGATGAGTGGTCTAACATTACTTCTTTAGTGCCGGTAGGTGTATCAGTAACGAATTCTATATGGGATATTGCTTATAATATGGGAGGAGACTTATTCTATGATTACCAAAGCATAGACCCAGAAAAGTACGAGCTACTCAAAGGAATGGGCTATCCCAAAAAATATATTGATGAAATAAAGAAGGCTGATAAAGAAGCTCTTAAAGAGGCAGCAGGTAGACATTTCTTCTATCAAAGCGATGCTTCGGACGGTTCTTACAAAAAAGGAGACGCTAAATGGAAGAGGAAGCTAAAACTCATGTCCACTGTACCATTACCGATATATACTAACGGAGAATGGGATTTATATTGGAACTATTGGGGAAAGACAGAAAGAGTTCTATATCATCCATATGAAGCTGCTAAATCTTACGAATATGGTCGAAAGGTTCGCAACTAATAGACAAAATAAAGGCTGAGTAAAACCTCAGCCTTTATTTTTACTATTGGAGTTATCAATACACTCCCTTGCATTCCAACTCGTGTTCGCGTTCAGGCTCTGTCATAAATAGCCAATCTTCTTCGGTAATACCATTTGCTTCAAGATTAGCAACAGTCTTTGCAACATTCAAATTTCTGCCTGCAAATACACCCCATTGTTGAGAAGCAGGAATGTACATACCTTCTCCTAACCCAACTTCTTCCCCTTGCTTTCCCCCAAACAATCCGTCATTCCACTGAGAATCGTCAGAAATTTCAGGAGCGGTATCTATATCAGAAGGCTCGACAGCAATCTTAGATGAAATACTCTGTACGGCTTGAGCATAAGTAGTAATATCAGAAGATTGCGTTGTGGTTACTCTAGATATTACAGGACGAGAGCCATCGTATCTATGTGAGTTATTCGTAATAACCTGCCCATTCTCAACCTTAATATTATTACCCTTAGGCATCTGAACAGATAGTTCTACGAAGTTAAAGTCGTGTATTTTAATGCCGTACTCTTTTTCGATACTATCTACAAACATCTTAGTCATCTGTTCATCTACAGTAGTATGCTCCCCTATTACAGGTACATATACTTTCCACTGACCACGAGCATCATATGCCAAATTTACAGGTATTCCAAAGCGATTTCCTTCTGTCTGCCAAGTAGCAAGAATCTCTTTGTCAAGCAATGTAATACCGTCGGCAACAAGCCTGCTCTTCCATGCTTGTACTTGGGTATCAAAGTTAGATAATGCCTTCTCTGTAATATTCAGCAGGTTGTGTATAATATCACCTCCCGTCAAAGACGATCCAAACGCTAATTTTCTAAACAAATCAAGCGCCTGCTGTTTTATCGTTTCTTCAGGAGATTCTACATCTTCCACTAATGGATTAGTATACTCTTGGCCAAACTTTTGGTACTTATCAGTATCATTTTGGCTGTGGCCCTCTTGCTCAATTTCCTTAGCCTTCTCCGCTGCTGCTTCCATAGCTTGATTAGTAGAAGATGGAAGCTCTCCATCTATTACAGTACCTGTAGCAGCATCAATGGTCACACTACCTTGAGTGACTTGCTCTGAAGCAATAGGTGCAGCAGGTGTTACAGTAGCATTATCTTGATTGGTAACTACTTTAGATTTAAAAGTCATTCTAGCCCCTTCCATAGTGTACGGAGCTTCAAGTGTAATAGAAGTTAAAGGATAACTTGCCATCTTCTTAGATATCTCAAAGATACCATCATCAAA
>Ga0326513_10002712_pt1 | contig 13002 bp, 9 predicted proteins | sample 2_2465_0518_D_FD_203654 | JGI IMG/M metagenome (GOLD analysis project Ga0326513, IMG submission 203654) | Bovine rumen microbial communities from UC Davis, California, United States - 2_2465_0518 | ecosystem: Host-associated > Mammals > Digestive system > Stomach > Rumen | place: USA: California...
GCAGCACAATATGCTATAGCAAAAGCCAATCCACCAAAGTTTAAAGAAGGTGGTGTAATCCAAGGAAAAACACACGCACAAGGTGGTGTTAAGGTACTTGGTGGTTATGCTGAGGTTGAAGGTGGTGAAATGATTACCAATAAGGTTACAACACAGAAGAATATAGACGTTTTGGAATATATTAATACCAAGAAACGTAGACTTAACCTTGATGACTTTATTGAATTCTATACCAGTGATAAACCAAGGACTGTAATCAAGAATATGTCACCAAAATCTCGTTTTGCTGAAGGTGGTATAGTTCCAACATTACGTACTGACATTGATATTAATAGCAGATTGATTGAGAGCTTCGATAGATACAGCAATCGTCCTATTCAAGTTTCCGTAGTGGATGTGATTAATAAAGCAAATGATGTACGTTCTGTGAGGACTTTGGCAGGTCTTGAATAATCAGTATGTTTATAGTGAACAAAAGTTTTTTGCCATAACTTTTAAATATTTTAATTTAGTTATTTTTTTATTGGGAATGAGGGGGCTGTGAAGTTCTCTCATTCTTTTTTGATGGTATGTTTATGAAAAGAAGGACATTAACAATGAAAAATAAAAAATTACACATCCTTACAACAAAGGAAAAGATGACAATTCAACTGTGGTTAGGAGTATTCCTTGCAGTGATTGGTGTTGGCTTATTATGGACAGGGTTATTCTTGCCGCCAACAGGTGTAATACATGCTTCAGTATTAACAGGAATAGGTGAAACCTTCACATTCTCTGGTGCATTAATAGGAGTTGATTACAGTTATAAGTTCAAGGCAATGAAACTGATGACCCAAATGAAGGAAGAGGAATTTGAAGATGAAAAAGAGTAGTTTATATCTTTTATTGGCAGTAGCATTTGTAGTTGCTGCCATTTCACTGTACTGGGGATATCATAAGCAACCAGATATCATCAATAGGGTTGATACTGTAAGGACTGTTATGCATGACACCATCACAAAGGACACCACTATTTATGAGAAACAACTTGTTCCAACTGAGGTTATCAAAAAAAAAGTGGACACAGTATATACAGACAAAGGGGATACATTACACCTTGTGACTGAGGATAAGTACTTCAATAAATCACTTGTAATGGACTTGGATACAGCTGATGTGGAAATACATACCCAAGGCATAAATACGAGCCTGGAGGAGCTGAAATTACGTCTGAGACTGCATCAGGTGAACACTACTGAAGTGGTTGAAGTAACAAAATATGTGGAGAAGAAAAAAAGGTTCGGTATTGGGCCTACTGTATCATTCGGTTATGACCCATTAAGGAAGGAATGGGGTGCTCTTATAGGTGTTGGTATCAATATCAATTTATAAAGGTTAGTTGCCAGAGAAGTTATGGGTCGTTCTGCAAAAACGTTCTACAGGGGTGCAAATCCTCTACTAACCTCACATTTTTCGAAATAACATATGTTTATTAAAAGATTTTTCATATGGGAAAAAAATTGAAACGATATAAAGTAGGTTTGGATAGCGAGACAATGGCAATAAGCCTAGTTTCTGAACCCGCTATAGAGATTGACTTCATACATATGTCAAAGGATGAGGAACGTAAGCCAATATTTCTAGAAAAGGATGAAAAATATATGGTTTATGGGCCAGTTCTCATACCTGATGTTGACATTTATAGAAACAATGGTGAACAGGAATACTACCTTTCATTTACCAAGGAGAGCATTGAAAAGATGTCACAGGAATATATGAAAGATTTCAAGCAGTATAATGTGTCACTTCAACATGAGGAACAGGTAGATGAGGTGTGTATGGTGGAATCATGGGTAGTTATGGATAGCTATCGAGATAAAGCCAATGCTCTAGGTTTTAGTGTACCCGAAGGCACATGGATGGCAGCATTTAAGGTGAATAATATTGATACCTGGAATCGCATTAAGGATGGTGAATTAAAAGGTTTTTCAGTAGAGAGCATGATTTCACTTGAGGAATTTAGTAAAAACGATAATAATATGGAAATACAGACGAATGACATGTTTTGGGAGAAGCTTAAGAATATCCTAAAAGAAGCCTTCTCAAAGAAGGAAGAGGAAAAGGTAGATATTGAACCTATCAATGAGGAACTTGAGGCTGAACCACAGCCAGAACCAGCACCACAACCTGAGCCAGAACCTGTTGTAGAGCCTTCTGAGCCTCAAACAGAGCCTGAACCTACAACTACCAAGGTTGAGGAAAATAATGAGCCTGTAGAGCCAACACCAGAGCCTGTTGAAGAGCCAAAGGTGGAAGAGCCTGTTAAGGACAACCATCTTGAGGAGTTAATCAACAGTTTGAAGGAAGAAATCAATGCGTTGAAGACATCAAATGGTGAGCTTTCTGAGAAATTGAAAGAAATGGGTAAGCAGCCTTCTGTTTCACCTGTGAATGTGAACGCTAAACCAGGAAACGTGGAAACTGGCGTTGGTAGTTCGACATATCAGCAATGGCGACAGCAAATGGAAAAAATGATGATGGGTTAATTAGTTAAAAGGTTAGGATTGGTTTCCTAACCTTTTTTTTTGTAGTTTTAAGTGTTAAACGAAGTTAAATTTTTAATAGTATGTTTAATATAAAAGGAAAATAATAATTCAAATAATTTCATATTAATATGAGTAATTTTATAGATTTAACAGGACTTACTTATTGTGGTGCTGAAGCTAGAGAAATATTCTCAAAGGATATCTATGACATCGACCTTCGTCAGTACGGAATTACTTTTATGGACGGAGTAAAGGGTAAGATGAAGATTTATACTGGTGAGATTGGTGATGCATGGCAGCTTTATACTTGTCCATTTACCCCTGCGGGTAGTGCAAGTCTTGCTGAGGCTTTCATTGAGCCAAATGCAATCAAGGTTAACCAGGAGAATTGCTATGACACATTCTGGAACACATTCTTGGTAGACCAGACTGAGATTTCACTTAGAGGTGGTATCCCACAGACTTTCGCTGATTGGTACTTCGACAAGCTTCGTAGAAAGATGTCTAAGGAATATCAGGAAATCTTCTGGCAGGGTGATACAGCTAGAACAGCTACAACTAAGGTTTACCTTAAGGCTACTGACGGTATCGAGAAGAAGCTTCATGATAACACTGGTGTAACTAAGGTTAATGGTGCTAGTTTCACTGTTGACAATGCTATTGCACAGGTTGAGGCAATTGTAATGAAGGGTATCGAGGTTGCTGGTAATGCTGAAGTTGACACTGAGGGTTACAAGTTATTCATGAACCATCAGGATTTGAGAGTGCTTGAGGTTGCTCTTGGTAAGCAGTGTTGTCCAAACTCTGTTAACCAGGTATTCGCTAACTGGGGACGTGAGAACGGTAGAATCTTCGTAATGGGTTATGAAATCGTTCCTTCAATGATTTCTAAGGGTAAGATGATTTTCGGCCCTGCTCGTAACTTAGTATTAGGATACGATACTTTCGATTCTCATATCGAGTACAAGCTCATTGACTTGAGAAATACTACTGGTGATAACATGTTCAGAGTTCTTGCTATCTCTAACATCGCAGTTGGTATCATAATGCCAGAGTTGTTTGTATTGTCTGAGTAATTAAGGCTCATTTGTCTTACAAATCTAATATAAAATCCGATGTCGGGATGGAGTATTTCTTCCATGTGCTCCATCCCTTGTTAAAAAGAAGAAAAATAATAAACAAAAAAATCATAATATATTATGGCTAATTGTGCTTTAAATAAAAACATTCTTAAGGGTGACAACTGTGGTTATAGCTTGATGAAAATCACTGATATTTATCTTGCAAACTATGGTGATGTATCTGCAACTACTCTTGCAGAGGATTGCGACCCTACAAGCGGTGCTACAGAGATTACTGCTATTACAATGGTAACTGGTGGAAAGTTCTTCCACATTGAAGGCCAGAAGAATAGTATTTCTTATACTGATGACCTTGTAGTTACTGACGCTGGTAACAAGTATAGAACTCATACCCTTACATTCACACTTCCTGGTGGATATAACAAGGAATTGGTATGTAGCGTAGATGCTCTTGCACTTGGCAGATTCATTGCTGTTGTTGTTACAGCTGATGGCCAGTGGTTGATGCTCGGTAGAGGAGCTGGCTTAGAGGCTACAGAACAGAGCATTGCTGGTGGAAATGACGCTAATGGTGTAACAATCACTCTTGCAGCTGATGTTGCTGAGTCTAGCGTACCACTTTCTGCTGCTGCACAGGCAACTGTTAAGGGCGAATAAACTGAAAAAACGTTTATACAAAAAAAAAGAGAGAGGGAAACACATTAGATGTTTCCCTCTTTTTTAATTGCCTTAGTTTTTGGCTTTTCCTCTTCAATTGGCTTTTCCATTAAATCAGGGTCAAGTCCAAGATATACCCATGTGGTGTGTCTACCAAAACCATCCATTGTTCTTTTAAGATAGACCTTTCCATCCTTTTTTACAATCTGTTCCATATTATAAATCATTTAGATAAACATACCCTCAGAGCATATGTTTATTGAAATGATTTAAGATGTCTGAATATTCAAGTTATTTTTTATACAGAAAATACCAAGTTCTTAATGGTGAACTGATTGACCTTGGGATTACATCAGTTGATGGTGATGGCACAATGCCACTTGTCATCAGGAATGAGTGTGACTCAAACTGTGGCTGTCAAACAGAACCAATATATAGATGGGTTACAGTTAGTGGGGGCTATGAATGCTCTGGTACAACCAAGATGGCACAAGAAAAAGAACAGGTATCCAATGATAATGGTGAAACATGGTCTGATGTAAGCCCATTGGTAACAAGACCTGCATTGCCAGTTATCAAATATAACAGTGAGGATTGTGGATATATTCCTCCAACACCAGAATGTAAGTGTAGCGCATATACGTATTCATTCACAAGTGCAACAGTATCAAGTGCTGCAACATCAATTACATTATCATATACAGGTTGCAGCAAACTTGATTTGGCTAGTGCTGCAACATATAATTGGATTGCAATTGGAGGTCAATACTATAATAGTGGAACAAGCGTTGGTAATATAATTGCAAATATATCAGCAAATACTTCAACAAGCAGAAGTGCTGCATTTTATCTGTTCCTGGATGGAACTGGATGCAATACCATATATATAAGCCAGCAGAGTGGTGCAACACCAACTTCACCAAAATATGTATTAACACTGTCTGATAGTTCAACAGTTAGTGCAGAATGTGACAGTACTAGTGCTCTAACCAGAGACGAGATTAGTGCTTACTCAGCATCAGTCACAAGTGCTGTTATAGGCAATTGCGTAAATGATATTGGATACAGGACTTTCAGTTATTGCGAAAGTCTTTCAAGTATTACTATTTCTAATAGCGTAACAAGTATTGGTAGATATGTTTTTGATTATTGTACTGGTCTTACAAGTATAACAATCCCAGATAGTGTAACATCTTTTGATGAGGGCACTTTTCATAGTTGTGAAAACCTCACAAGTTGTACATTATCAAGTGGTATTACAGTTATTAATAAAAAGCTTTTCCAAAATTGTATAAGTCTTTCAAGTGTAACCATTCCAAATAGTGTTACAAGTATTGGTGAATCTGCCTTCCAAAATTGTTGGGGTCTTACAAGTGTGGCCATTCCAAATAGTATTACAAACATTGGTAATACTGCTTTCGAAAGTTGCAATAGTCTTGCAAGTGTGATAATACCAACTGGTGTTACATCCATTAACTATGGTGTATTCGCTCATTGTACAAGTTTATCAAGTGTAACAATTCCTTCAAGTGTCACAAGTATTGGTGGTAGTGTTTTCAGAGAATGTAGTACTTTAACATCAGTAGAAATACCAAGTGGTGTCACTTCTATTGATACATATGCTTTCGAAAATTGTAGTGGGCTTACAAGTATAATGTTGTTATCTACAACACCTCCAAGTTTGGGCGATATGGTATTTGATAACACAAATAATTGTCCAATTTATGTACCTTGTGAGAGTGTGGAAGCATATAAAGCTTCAAGTACTTGGAGCACTTATGCAAGCAGAATTGAAGGTATTCCACCATGTGGACAACCAACACCAACAATAGACGGAAAGTTTAAACTTACATTAAATGATTCATCAACAGTTACTGCTGAATGTGATTCAACAAGTGCTATAACAAGAAATGAAACTTCAGCTTATTCAGCATCAGTCGCAAGTGCTGTTATTGGCGATTGTGTAAGTGGTATTTCTTCTTATGCTTTTGAGAATTGTACAGGGCTTACAAGTGTCACAATGACAAATAGTGTTACATCAGTTGGTAATTATGCATTCAATGGTTGCTATAGTATGACAAGCATAACACTATCGAATGAAATCACAAGCATGGGAGCTGCTGCATTTAAAAATTGTAACGACCTTGAATATATAGACTGGCCACGCAGTATTCGTAGTATACCAACTGAATGTTTCAAGAATTGTATATCTCTGAGAGATATTGGTACATATATTGGTAATGTCGGTTACGGAGCTTTCGAAAATTGTTATAACCTTAGAGAAATTGAGATAAGAGGTGGTGTAAATATATATATTGGTGATTCTGCTTTTAGAGGTTGTTATAGAGTTACAAGTATATACATACCTGATGGTGTTACAAGTATTGGTGGTTATGCATTCTATGGTTGTGATAACCTTACAAGTATAACAATTGACTCTGCCACACCTCCATCATTGGGAGATAATGCGTTTGATGACACTAACAATTGTCCAATCTACGTTCCAAGCGCAAGTGTAAACGATTATAAGACAGCTAGTGTATGGAGTAGTTATGCATCAAGAATTCAAGCAAAACCTTAACATAAGAAAAAGATAAAAATATGATTACAAATTATATTCCAAATACATGCAAATACAGTGTGAACAATCTGAAGAAGGTTGTTCACATCTTCAGTGAGTCAGAAAATGTGATTCACATTGATAATGGAGAGGCTTATGTTTCAAGTGGTATCACTGACTTTCAAACCATATATGCTACATCTGTTGACTTTGCTGAAAGCACCTCATATGATGACAGATTCAAGTTTGAAAAGACTGTAACTGTCACTTGTGATGGATTTTTGAAGCTCGATTCCTTAAATGAAAAATATTATCTTGTTCTGGAGGATGAAAATCATACAATGTGGCTTGTTAATGCTGATTTTCCAAGCTTTGTGACCTATACCTACACATTATCTGAAGGTGTTGATGAAACTGTATTCACATTCAATGTATTATCCAACTTTCCAACCCTTAAATTAAACGCAAAAATCAATAATTCTTATGAATGCAAGGATTATTCATTGGCAAATGTTAAGGAATTGAAGATGAATCTGAAGGAAAACTGTACAATTGACCACGTTAACCACATAATTTATGATTCTTCAAACACTCCTTATTACATTGTGAAGTTTAATGAGGGAACATTGAAGCTGGAAGAGACATATGATGGTTTCAATGTAACAACAACCATACAGTTCAACATCAATTTCGATGATTATAAGGCTTCATGGCATTATAATTTGCTTGAATATCAAGATAATAAGTATGTGGCAGTTACAGACCATCTTGCAGCTGGTTTTGAAATGGGCTTAATTCCTTCATATAATGTCCAAGGAAGCTCTCAAAAGGGCCAGGGTGATATAGTTACCATCAGGCTTGTTGGAACGTCTCAGAAAGGCTCAGAATGGGCTGAAAACTGGACTGAAGCAACGTTGATACCAGATTATGTTTGGTTGTTAAGCGAGGAATGGGCATGTTATACACCACCTCCACCACCTCCACCAGCATTTGAGGGAAAATATAAATTTACACTCCAAGATTCAAGTGTGATTACAGCTGAATGTGATACTAACTCAAGTATAACTAGTGCTAACACATCAGCTTATAAAAACACAACTATTTCAGCTATTATTGGTGATTGTGTTACTAACATTGATGAAAGAGCTTTTTATGAGTGCGTAAACCTTACAAGTGTAACCATATCTGATAGAGTTACTAGAATTAGTACTATGGCATTTGATTCTTGTTTTAATCTCAAAAATGTTACAATACCTAATAGTGTTACAAGTATTGGTGCACAAGCCTTTTATTATTCAGGTCTTGAATCTGTAAGTATTCCAAATAGTATTACAACTTTAACTGATGATGTTTTTGGCCGTTGTTATAATCTCACAGGCGTTACAATACCTGATAGTGTTACAAGTATTGATGCTAGAGCTTTTAGCTGGTGCGGATTTAAAAGTATTAACATTCCAAGCGGTGTTACAAGTATAAATGAATATGCTTTCATGAGGTGTAACAGTCTTACAAGTATTACAGTTGATGATAATAACACTTCTTATGATAGTAGAAATAATTGTAATGCCATCATTGAGACTTCAACAAACAATTTAATATTAGGCTGCCCAATTACAGTAATTCCAAATAGTATTACAAAACTTGGTGCTGTTGCATATGATAATTGTACAGGTCTAACAAGTATAGGTCCTGTCGGTAGCGGAGCACAAGTTGAAATTCCAAATAGTCTCACAACTATTGGGGATTATTCTTTTAGAGAGTGTAGTAACCTAACAAGTGTTACAATTCCAAATAGTGTTACAAGTATTGGTGTTAGTGCTTTCCAAGATTGTACTAATCTTACAAGTGTAACTATAGGAAACGGTGTTACAAGCATTGGTAATTTTGCTTTCAATGGTTGTAGTAGTCTTGCAAGTATAACTTGTCTTGCAACAACACCTCCAACAATACTAGCTCCTGTATATACGTTTGATAATACCAACAATTGTCCAATATATGTCCCTTGTGAGAGTTTAAATACTTATAAAACTGCAAGTGGCTGGTCAACATATGCTTCAAGAATTCAAGGCATACCACCATGTGGTCAACCAACATTTGATGGAAAGTTCAAACTAACATTGAATAACTCAAATATAGTAACAGCGGCATGTGACAGCACATCAAGCATTACTCAAAGTGAGATAGGGGCTCGATATTCAGGCAGTGTCGTAAGCGCTGTTATAGGTGATTGCGTAACTTCTATTGACTATAGTGCTTTCGAAGAATGTACTAAACTTTCAAGTTGTACTATAGGTACAGGTGTAACAAGTATTGGTAGTTATGCTTTCTCTAATTGTAATAGACTTACAAGTATAAACATCCCAAATGGCGTTACAAGTATTGATGGTGCTGCTTTCGCTTCTTGTACTAGTCTTACAAGTGTAACTATACCAAATAGTGTTACAATTATTGGTCAAAGTGCTTTCATTGGATGTGGCCTTACAAGTTGTACAATAGGAAGTGGTGTTACAAAGATTAATTATAGAACTTTCTTTAATTGTGGTGACCTTACAAGTGTAACGGTTAATGCCACAACTCCACCGTATTTGGTAAACAACGCATTCCAATATACATCAAAGAATTTGGTTATTTATGTCCCAAGTGCAAGCGTAGATGCCTATAAATCAGCATGGTCTGGATATGCAAGTAGAATCCAAAGTATATCATAAATCAAGTGGAGAAGGTCTTCAAAAGGTCTTCTCCATTTAGTATGTTTATATAAAATGTTAACATTATGATATTCGTTAGTTATACAAAAACAGATTCTTACTATGAGTTCACAGGTGAGAATGGTGAGAAATTGCTCTATCCTGTAAGTTCGATTATAATGACAGATGATGAGAGCGGTTTCATTTCAGTTAAAAACACAGCAAGCAGACAAACTGTAGGCTTGTTAAGAAAATAATAACATAATTTAGATAGCGTCAACATTATGATTACATTAAATGCAAGTGGTAGTTCAGTTACATTTACTTTCGATGGTAACTCAACTTACCTTAACGATGGCACAATAACAGTGCCTAAAAACAGTCTAGCTCTTATTGCCGATGAGAGTGATATGATAACATTCCGTAAGAGTGCCAGCAATGATATTTTTGTATCTGCAAACATTGCTGAATTCGGAATGACCAAGGATGAATTAATAGCCTGGTATAAAGCTAATATGGTAAGCTCAGGCGGTGGTGGAGGTGGTGGTGTCACACCTTCTGAGGTTCAGACGATGATTGATGAATCAATTAGCGGAAAGGCTGATTCAAGTGCTGTTACTGAGGAAATAAGTGCTGCTGTATCAGGATATGCTGATGCTGTGGCTTATGATTCAAATACAAAGGCTGTTAAGTTCTATCATGGTGGTACAGGTGGAACTGAGGTTTATAACTTCGATGCTTCACCTTTCCTTATTGATGGAATGGTTCAGAATGTTGAAATTAAATCAGTTGAAATAAGTGGTGTTGCAACAACTTGTCTTGTTATATCATTTAACACTGACGCAGGAAAACAGGATATTAATATCCCAATCAGTCAGATTTTTGATGCAAACAATTATTATACAACAGCTCAAACTGATTCAGCAATTTCAGCAGCAATATCAGGCAAAGCAGACACCTCTTATGTTGATTCAGCAGTTAGTGGAAAAGTAGACACAAACACTTATACAGCTTATACGGCAGCTACGAATAGTGTATTATCAGGAAAACAAGATACATTAAGTGCTGGTACTGGAATTTCAATTGTAGATAACGTTATCTCTGCAACTGGTGGAGGTGGTGGTGAATGTACAGTAGAAGAGACTGTTGTTTATGAAAGACTTACACAAACATACAATGATTATGAGGGTGATAACAAGTTAACTTACGTAATAGTTGATTATCTTGGCGACAAAACAACTGCTGAAAGTATTGAAATCCATTTTCAAATTGGAGACACTAGTGATGCTTATCACGGTTGGGTATATTTTGATTATGTAAATCATTCAGCAAATACTGACTCTGATATATCTGGCTATGTTACAGTTGAATATATCGATAATATTCAAGACTTCAAAGTTAGTGTAGCATCTGCTTATCAATCAACCTACTGGATTAAAAGTATAGAGAGTTTAGATGATTATAAAAATGCTTTAATGCCATTTTATACAATTAACAGCGGTAGTCCTTGTACCGTTATTACAACAGATGTCGTTGGACTTGTAGAAAAAGTTAAAAATAAAGCGTATACAGCATTATCAGATTGTAGTTTTCAATCATCTGGGAATGAGATATATTTAGACGTTCATCGTATAAATGGCGGCGCTGGAAGAAGTACAATCAAACTTGAAGACTTGAACGGTTCAGCCAATAAATTAAAAACAAATATTCAAGTTGGCCTTGGTGTTAGTGGATGGACTGAGATTACATTTAATGGAAGTTGTGGTACTAATGGAAACCCTAAATCACCAATTATTAGATTTAGTGGAGACACAAATTCTTTAGATGCATTTAACACACAGTGGGAAGTCATTCTCGAACATTACGGAAGTACTTATGATACTGTTAGATGGGACGGGGAGAGAAGTGAATTTGTATTAGATTCAAATTGGTTTGGTGAAAATGGACAATACGGAACAGCAACAGTAACATATGACGATACTAACAATACATTAACAATCGCTTATCCATTGACAGCACAAGTATATGATTATACAGACAATGTTGAATTGAATAATATATACAACCAAAACTGTCAATTCGGAACTACAATTACCAAATTAGAATATTATGGAGAATTTACACAACCATTAAAACCATATGTTCAGCAACTAAGAAGTGATGTTAATACAATTAGCGGACAGGTTGCTACCAAACAAGATACCTTATCAGCTGGTACTGGAATCTCAATCGTTGATAATGTTATATCTGCAACTGGTGGTGGAGAAGTATCAAGTGCTATTACAAGTGGTGATACCAATGCAGTAGCTGGTGGTGCTGTTTTCGATGCTGTTGTATACAGTGCTAACACCTATACCACTGAACTCACATTTGATGCTAATGGATATGCTGAAAATTGGGTTGTGGGACAAAGTGCAATAACAATTGATGTAAGTGGTTACACAAGTAATACAAGTGCAAATTATATATTTGAAGATGGCAATGGTATAGACCTAGGAAACGCAGACATACACAAAATGATTGGCTCTTGGGGTAGCCAGTGGAATAATAATGCTAGCAATTGTACTATAACCACAGATGGAAATACAGCAACAACTGCAACCATTACAGATATTCCAAGTGGTACTGTTAATATAAAGAGAAGTAGTGCAAGTAATCCACCAAAGGCTATTATAAGTGGTGACACCCCAGAGATTTGGATAAAGGATGCTCTTGATGACCACCGAGATAATACTACTGTACATATCACAGCAGCAGAAAGAACCTATTGGAATAACAAGAGTAATTTCAGTGGAAGCTATAATGACTTGACAGATAAACCAATACCAGATAGTGCATTAACTTCTAATTCAACAAATGCAGTTCAGAACCAAGCATTATATTCTGAATTAAGAATTGATAATGGTGGAGGTGAAACTGAAACAACATTGACATTTGAAGGTGGTTCTTCAACCAATTATCCAAGTGGATGCACAAAATTAAAAGTTGAAGTTGTTGGAAGCAATAATGGTTCAAATATAGGCTTCTTTAATGGTTGGAGTGACCTAGGTAATATAAAGATTAATAACTGGGGAAGTATATCAGTTTCTAGTAGCTTCCAAGGTGCAACATATGAAATCAGTGGAACAACTGTAATTATAAGTTATCCAACTGTCACAAATGTTACAAAAATTAGTGTATCTAGTAATGGTAATTATGTATATAAAGCAGTTACAACAGAACCGCCTACTGTACTTAAAGACCAAGTTGTAGCAAACACCACAGCTCTAAATGGAAAAGTAGACACAAACACTTATACAGCTTATACTGCCGCAACCGACAGCAGACTTGCAGAAGATGAAGAGGTAACAGCAGCAGCGCTTGTTAACTTGAATGAAACATTTACAGCACATACATCAGATACCACAGTACACGTAACATCAGCTCAGACTACCACGTGGAATAATAAGGCAAATGTATGGTGTGGTGATGAAACAGCATGGGGACAAATA
>Ga0326513_10002713_pt1 | contig 12998 bp, 18 predicted proteins | sample 2_2465_0518_D_FD_203654 | JGI IMG/M metagenome (GOLD analysis project Ga0326513, IMG submission 203654) | Bovine rumen microbial communities from UC Davis, California, United States - 2_2465_0518 | ecosystem: Host-associated > Mammals > Digestive system > Stomach > Rumen | place: USA...
GGTCTTCTTTATAAGCACCTGCATTTACAAGCTATTTAAGCTTAGCCGCGTAATTCCATTTACCGATTTTAGTATCAGTTGTCATTTTAGAACTCATATGACGAATCTGTAATGGATTTACAGAATATACTAATCCCGCATGGTAATAATCTTTCAAATCGCCATTATAATATGCTCCACCTTTTTTATAACGAGCAGGTAGAGAATATCCTTTTGTGCCAGGCTCGCAAGCTTTAAGTACCATATCACCAACTTCAAGATCAGCTACACTCTTGACAGGGTGCAAATTCACTGCTTCTTTGCGCGCAGCCCAGTTTGATCCATGAATACCAGTCCATTTCAAACCAATTTGACGTAATGTACCAATTAGATATCCAATACAATCGCAGTAACCATCTGAGCAGTCACCTGGCTCTCTACGTTTTGGATTAGAATTATAAAGCTATAATGCTTTATTGAGAAATTTTTGTAATAAAGTAGTCATAATGGTTCACTCCTTGTAGATATAAAAAAAGAACCCGATCGTTCCACACTTTACAACGACCGGGATCTAAAAACGAACAACACAGAAAGGAAGGAACACCATGTGCATGAATGACCAGTTCATGCTTCTATATTGTTGATATTGATATAAATAAAAGTGCGGCATTTGCGAGATCAAAAAACTTTTATTATACCAATATTACAAAATAATTATATAAGAAATATGTATAATATATCTTGAATAATTAATTTGCTGTATTGATCTCCTACTTTTCATAATAAGGATACCTACTCTTTCGAGGGGTCGCGGCTCTTATTATTACTTCGTAGCGCCTAATTTTTACAATTCACAGTTGTAAAATATCTTCTAAAAAGAATAAATTTGCTGTACTCTCTTGACCCTTTATTATATTATATCAAAAAATTTTTTCTTCGTCAACCTATGCGGCATCCAGTTCAAGAGCATCCATATGATCGTCATTGCGTCTATCGCGCATACTAGGATTATATGAAGGAGCATAATTACCAGGAATGTTGCGACGATGCCCTTTATTATTTGTTTTCCTATATCTTGCACACATGCCACATGAACAATGAATTTTATTTTTACTATACTGGTGGACGTAAGGATACCAATGTTCATCGGAGCCCCAGCAAGCATACTGATCTGAAATATGCCGTTTGCGCCACGCTTTGGTCCAGTCATTATGTCTACGTTCTGCTCTTGTTCGCATAATAACACCACCATTTTTAGTTTTTTATGGCGACAGGGGTGGGATTCGAACCCACGGGAGTGTTACCTCACAGAAGATTTCAAGTCTACGCCCTTATGACCACTTGGGCACCCTGCCAAAAACAAGATGGCTACTTGGATCCGGATTCGAACCGGAATCTCTTGGGTTTTATCCACAAGTATGCTTCCTTTTACACTATCTCGGCTAATCATTGCAGTTAAATGAGCCAAAACGCCATCTTTAGGTGTTTTTTTAGACGGTGTTATCGCTTCACCAGCTGGAGCCGCCGATAGGAGTCGAACCTACAACCTGCTGATTACAAATCAGCTGCTCTACCATTGAGCCACGACGGCATATTGGGCAGTTACCTGCCCAAAGGATTATTCAGTTTTTTCAGAACGAATGTAATAAGTCTTAGTCTCATCGACAGTAGTGTCTTCCGTTAAGACATATTGACCCTCATTCTCAGTATCAGCTTCATACCAGCCAAGCTCATGAGGATTTCCTTCTGCATTTTCCACAAGCTGATCTTCAGTTACGGCAGCATAGGTATACTCAGGAGTGGTATCGGTGTTACCGCCTTCAGACGGATTGTCAGTGCCAGAGCCAGAATCATCGGTATGCTCGTTCTGATTAGGATCTTGACCTTCGTTAGGATCAACTGGATCAACAGGATCAGTTGGTTCTACATATTCCCAAGCGATATTGTAACCAGCAACTGCGCCAGAACGATTGTTCAAAATCTGAGTATAAGTATACCCAGCAGCAGTCATATCAGCTTCAATAAGATTGAGTGCATATGCGAGGTTGAGATCTGTAAGACGAGTAATAGCGCTAGACAAATTATAAACTAATTCGTTTACACCCTTGTTTGCGGCAGTGTTGAGAGCTGCGGCAATAGCAATTAATTCTTTTTTCGCGGTGAGATCGAGATCGCGCTGTGCATTCTCAAGATTTGCATCTGCTGTGAGTTTTGCTAACTTGGCGACATCGTTCATCGCAGCTAAAATGTTAGTTGCCATAAACATCGTCCTTTCAATACGTATTGAGAGTTATCTCTCTAATACTATCAAAAAAATACTGGATCGATTAAACAATCTTGGCAACAGACATTTTATTTATACAGCTGAAACTTTTTAGAAATTTTCCAAGCGGTTTCATCGTCAAGAGGCCGAAATCCTATACAAGTCAAAGTACGACCTTGACCATTTTCATCTACTTCTTCTGGTTCCAAATCTGTAAGACACGCATCCTTGATAAGGAAGAAATCTTTACCTTCTTGAAGGCCCAGTTCTTCAGCAATGACAATAGCCTTCATAAGCTGATTACGATTTTTAGCTTCGCAAACGGTTTTTGTAAATACGCCGCAAAACCATTCATCATAAACATCTTTTGGAATACTTAGATACACATCTACAACATCTCCATCCAACTGTCCTTTGTATCGAATCTTATTGGATAAAAATGCTAAACTTGCATGAGCAACCTGCGCCGCAAGTTTACCTGGATGCATATTGAGATCTTTACGAGCGATAATAATTTGTCGCATTGTTATAACTCCTTAGTTGGCTGGGGATGGTGGGATCGAACCACCTCCGTGGGAGTCAAAGTCCCATGTACTACCATTATACGAATCCCCAATAAAAAACTCGGCGGAAAAAGAAGGTCTTTCGTGCTACCAACTGCACCACTTTCGCAACTGCGAGAGACGGGACTCGAACCCGCGACATAAAGATGTTAATCTTTAATTGGTTTGCTGAAACCGCCGAATAATGGTCTGGGTGGTGGGATTCGAACCCACGACCCCTTGATCCCAAATCAAGTACGCTACCAAACTGCGCTACACCCAGATAAAGCAAGGCGAGTTGATTATCATTCCAGTAATGCAGAATTCTTCAAATCGTTGCTGTTTCTCGCCTTTAGTTTACAGAAGATTTCAGTAGAACAATGGAATCATTCCTTTCCTCATCTTCTATATATATAATATCAAATTTTTTCTTTGTTTTCAAGTTCCCACTGTTCTTTCAGCCATTTGCGCAAACGCCAAGCTGGAAGATTAGGAGTAGAAACACAATTCAAAATTTCCTGATAATTACATTCTTTGAGCTTTTGCCCTAACCAATTTTTCATTTCTTCATTGTTAGGATCAACATAAAATACTACTTCATTAGTACAAGTTTCATCTGCTTCTAACAGTTTAATTGTACCCCATGCGGCAACTCGATATGTCCAAGGGAAATTTAGAATTTCATCACTATGCTGGTATTTACCAGTTCTAAAAATATGTCTACACTCAAGTATGCCAGGAATATCGAAATTTTGTTTATGGCCGTCTTTACAATAGTGGTAAATATTCAAACAACAATGTACAGGCCGACCAGCATAGCGCATAACCCCAAGATCTTCACTATATACTAATTCAGTATCTTTCATAGTGCGATTTTGATTGAGCTGACTAATTGGCTGAATCAATGATATATATGGGCTATGTTTCAAACTACATTTTACAAATTGAACAGAAAGTTTGTTAGCACGTCCAAATGGCGGATTACCAATAACCAAAGATTTTTCCATATAAGGAAGTTCAACAGTTCTATAATCTTGAGTTATAATGCCTTCAGCCTCTGGCGCAATATCATAAGCCAATGTGTCTTTAGGCAAGTATTTCAAATAAGCACCTGCACCAGCACTTGGTTCAATAACACGATCCCATTCATCACCGAGAATTTCATATGTTTTTTCTACACAGTATTTAGCTAAAGCATCTTCTGTATAGTATTTATCTAACGGAATTTTCGCCATTCTTACACCATCTCATTCAATTTCTCCCAAGAAGGGATCATATATTTTGATAATACTTTACGATTATTTATAGTAGCACGCATAGAATAACAGCCATCACCATGCTGCTGTGACACAGAACAGTTCTGCATCAAATCATTTGATGAAATAAGACATAATTGTTCTGTACCTTCGTTGCAATTATACCAAATAAATAAATAGGCATCAGCTTGCGTAGGATGCAATTGATTTTGCGTCCAAGCACCATCAAAAGTGATACGAGAAGATTTTACTTCAATAAGCGGATAATTGATTCCACGCATATCATGCCCAGGCCCATTTTCTTTTTTCAAATTAGGCACATGCTGTAAAATCCATGGCTCAGACCACTCTTCGCCAAATTTTTTATTGCTCATAGTTGGAAGTGCGGCATAAGGATTGAGTTGATAAAGTTCCACTTGTAATTTCTGAATTTCATCTTGGATTTGTTTGATTCGCTCTTGCTTAGTCATTTTTGTCATCCTTTCCGCAATGCAACTTGAGCATTTTCATCCATGCCGACTAGCGCGCCAGGTTTCACGATTGCAAGAGCACGAAGATAATCACGATCTACTAATTGCATATCATGAATATCGTTTTCAATGAACGCTCTTGGTCGAATATTATCACCATAAGTTTGCTGCATTGCTTCAATAACTTCAGCTGCTTCTTTGCGCGTACCATAACGCTCAATAGAACAGAGAGTTACATTATTGCGTTTGCCACAAAATACACAAACATATGGTTCAATAATTTCTACTTTATATTGTTTATACGTTTGGTTATAAACCGATTCAATATACCAAGGAAAATCGCGGTATTTATGATGACATTCTAAAGGAATTGATTTTGGTTCTTCGACTGGTTTCTTCTTTTTCCAAAATGCCATTGCCGCATTCCCTTTCTTTTAATGAAAAATGGTGGAACTGAAGGGGATCGAACCCTCTACCTCCTGCTTGCAAGGCAGGCGCTCTACCAATTGAGCTACAGCCCCATAAAATGGCTGGTATAATGCCCCAGCCAGGCCCGAGATTAAAACTGAGAGTACCCGTAATGGGTGAGAAGGTGTCGCATATTTATCACTCCGACCGGGTTCATAGAGTGAATATGGAAACCAAGGATAGGATAGGAATTTTCAACTATAAATTTACATATGTCATAACCGGTCTTACCTTCACCCAAATCGTGGTCGAGGTCCAGAATAACCTCATCGCCTACTTCGCGAATCTCTTTCAGACACTGGATGGCAGATGTATAATCACGGCAAGTAATCGGAATTGACAATCCGTGTACATAACAAGACCAAATATAACGATCGTAGGTATGCCAATCAACTTTACGTTCATCATCGACATAAATATACCACTTCGCCATTTTGCCACTTCCTTTCCTTACCTTACATATATATAATATCATTTTTTTTGAGAAAAATCAACCAAGACGCCATATATTCTAAATGGTACAAACTATTAAGCCAGTTTGTAGGCTTGATTGCTGTAAGAAGCGTCTTTATACATGGCGGCCCCTCTGGGATTCGAACCCAGACTACCTCCTTCAGAGGGATATAACGGTTTTAGAGACCGGTGTTCTACCGTTGAACTAAGGGGCTCTTTACACCATATATTATACTAAAAATTTTCTTATAGGTCAAGATTATAGCTGGTTACTGGCTCATGTCTCATATACATTAACATCCACTGAAGCTCAATTCTAAGCACATTATGATATTTAGGTTTTACCAAATAATAAAGTAAATATTCCAAAACTACAAAGTCTGGTTCATCACGTCCAGAGACTTTAATTGTATTGAAACCATATTTATTATACAAATTATCAATAATTTCATTCGTCAATTTAGAAGGCTTATCGCTCACCAGCCCAATATAAAAATTAGTTAATTTATTCTGGTGCGGACAACTCCAAAATGCTTCTTCTGGAGTATTGATTCCTAAAATGATTTTACTAATAATTTCATAATGTTTCTTTCGATATGGGCAGTTATCAACACAGGCTTCTGCCGCAAGTAACTCAACCATTGTAGGCTGTTTGATTTGCGACAATAGATCTTCTCTATTGTTATCACTATAATACCATACGGTTTTATTACCTTTGGCATGTTCTGCATTGTGCTGCTCAACAGTCAATTTACCTTTTGTAATAGAATTGATAATTTCATATTTTGGATAATGCTCTTTGAGGTATTCTCCTAATTTTTCGTTATAAACGATAATAGAGTCGCCTGCTGTTTCATTAGTTTTGATAAAATGATTACAAGCACTATCTAAGAAATGATGTTCTTCCAAAAGGCAATTAGTGCAGACATGTTTAAAATGCAGATGATATTCTCTCAAGGCATCAATTCGATATTGAACTTCTTCTTTTGTAAAAGGCGGCAAATATCGTCCACCAGCCCAAACTAACTGATTAGGAAAATCATATACAGATTCTAATTTACGTCCTTCAATTATCATTTCAGGGCACTCTTTAGCTAATTTCAAGAAAAACATATAAAGATCAAAATGTTGTATATAACCTGGAAAAGAAAAGTTAATCATTGTGCCCTCCTAAGCCTTTCGCCTGCTTGTAAGCATTGCTTGAAAAATCGCAAATGTCGTTTACGTTTTTGTTTATTCTCATGTGAACATAATATTCTAAGAGATTGCCAGATATAATTTTTTAATAACCGATATGCTTGTGGATCTTTTGTATAATGAGCAGTGCATACCGCGTCTGTATACTCATAAATACTGGAGCTAACTAAGCATATGATTGATAAGAACAAATTAGTATAATTTGGATTAATATGTTTAACAACCATAATATTCCCTTGAATAAAATAGTTGACTTTATCAAAATCCAGTTTATATTGTGCAGCATATTCTACTGCCAATAGTATAACAAGCATTACAATTGCGCCAAATATTGATGGCTCTTGATCTGTCAAGCTGCCAGGATTTTTATAATACTGTAGGATAACATCGTGACCAATCTAATAAAATTTATTTGCTTTATTATACATATGTACAGAAAAGAGGAAATCTTCACCATATATATAATCCATAAATTTTATGTTATATTTATGCAAAAATTCTTTTTTGATACACTGACCCCAAATATCTGGGTGATAAGAATGACGAATTTGTAAAGATCCTTCAATCAAAATATATTTAGCATAAATAATATCAGCGTTTTCTTTAATACCATCTATATAATACGCAAAAGCTTCAGGACTTACAAACTCATCATCAGAATCCATGAATAAAACATAATCGTTTTTTGCGTATTGTATACCACGTTGACGCGAATACCCTGGCCCATGATTACGCTTATTTCGGATGATGGTATAAGGAATATCTATATTTACTTTTGGTCGGCAAGATTTTTTAGAATGATCATCTACAATAATCAATTCTAAATTGTCAGGTTTTACGGTCTATTTGTCAATAGACCGCAAGAGACGATCAAAATATTCAACTTTGGTATTATAATAGGGTATTATAATAGAAAACATTAGCTTACCTCATGGCAAAGCACCAATTCATAATTACGAATAACTTCTTCTTCACCTGGGATACTCTGAAGATCATATACTCGATTCCAATAATTATTATCATTGGCATAAAAGATTTTATCTTGAGTTTTACCAGTAATCATTATGCCAGTAATTGCTCCATGAATATGGAAATGAGAAAATAATGCGGTAATATCATACTTATCTGTTGCAGGAAATTCAAGACTCAAATTATCATGATAATGGATATCACGATTATTCAATACGAATGTTCCCTCGTTAAAGCTAATATTATAACGAGTAATACGAAGCAATAATTCTTCTTGATCCTCAAATGTTACATGCAAGACAAAGTAGGGTTCATTATCATTAGGATTAGTATCTAAGAAATCAGTTATCATCTTTATTATCCTCCCCTAAATCAGTCAATTGACGCAAATAATTAATAGAAAGTTGATAAGGGTCAGAACTTTTATTTCCAAGATTCATTGTCTGGTATTGAATCATTAGGCGCTGCGCCACTTCAATCAATCCTTTTATTGAATCTTTCTGAGTAAAGACTTTCATGTTTGCGTCAAAAATTTGCATCAAGTCTTCATTTTCAAGAGTTTGCGCGAAATTATACATAAGCAAACAAATTGCATTATATAATTTATATGAAATATCAGTATCTTCCATATATACAATACTTGGAAGAATTAGGAAGCCTAATGTCAAAACATGTAGTTCATCTTCTGGAAAATTGTCTTTTGGAGCATCATTCATCATACAGGAAACATAATCAATAGCATCCAAGAGACATTCATACCAGTTGTTAATAAAATAGGTCATATGGCTTAAAATATAATTTGGATTAGCTTTCATATAATTGATTTCAGCCACAACATCATCAAAGCTCAATTCCATTGTATTATCCATCCTGTTTTTCATCCTCCTCAGCAAGACGTAATAATTGTATTGCTTTTTCTTGATCAATTTTTCCAAGAAAATCATAGAATACGTTGTATTCTTTGAGTTTTGCTATTATAACTTTTATTTTAATCGTTTGTAAAGCGCAGACTGTTGGAATAGGATTGAACATATTCCCTGTCGTTTCAAAGCAACTACCATAACACTGTCCGCCACACAAATCTTTGATAGCACATTTGTTACACATAGGCAGTAGGTTAGGTGAAAAACTATAAATTTCACTAGCTAAAGCCACGTTTTTACTTTGTAAATCTAACTGATTATCATCGGTAATATTTAACTGTCCTAATTCGAATTGCGGATAAGCTAAACGATGGCAAGGGAACATTTTCAAATCGCCCATGCGCACAAACAGATAGTTTTGAATAGTGCAACCTGGCGCTGAATGATTTGAGAAAAATTGCGCACCTAAGAAATTGAATCCACCAACATAATGTTTTATAGTATCCACACAGAAAAATTGTAAAAACTCTTTTGGATTATGTAAAGTATAATCCCAAATCCAATCCATTACAAATTCACAAAAATGTTTATAATCTTGTAAATTTTTAGTTGTCCAATTTGCATTTCTTACTTCTAAGAGATATAGATCTTTTGGATCCATATCATATTTCTTAAACATATCCATGAACCATAGGAAATTTTTCTCCCAGAGATGGATAGTAGATGGAGCAATCATTGGATGCGGCAATTGATCCATATGGCTTAGCCAAGAAAAACAGCGATCGTACCATCTTTGTGTTCTTTCAAGTCCAGATTTGAATGGACGTGCAATAGGGTCAACATATAAACCATCAAAGCTGGCACTAAAGAATACTCCAATTCTCATTTCTGAAAATGAGTGTATAATTCCTTGCACTCGTAAATCAGAGTTTGTATCTAAAAAAGCAAAGTTAGTTGGAACTATAATCTGATTTGGAACTTTATATTTGTAAAAATGGCTCTGATAAAAATGTAAAATACATTCTAAGATACGATAGCCATCTTCACTGGAGAATAATTCACCAGTAAATAATTCCAAATTAGGATTCATACCATTTTCGCCAAGCCACGTAAGCAATTTCACAATATTGTTACAAATAGTATCAGTATTGCATAGATGTGGTGGAAACAAAGTTGGTCCATTCTTATGAATATAACAATACTCACAATTTAAATTACAATGATATGTTAGCATTAGCTCTAAATGCTTATACATATTTGTACCTTGCTTCCATTCATTGAAGAACTCGGCTTCCAATAAAGTATTATGTAAATTATTATTCAGGTCGTAATAACTTACGTCTTGATTGATACTCTTGGTATCTATTTTTGTATTGCTCATAATATGCAACTAACTCCTCTAATGCACCATAACAATATAAACGAATAGAACCAATATCAGATAAATAAATATTAGAAGTTATATCAGCCATTTCACCACACCAGCAGCGTGCTTCAAATTGGGAGAATAAGAACAAACGTTCAAACCAAATTGGCTCCATATATTTTTTATCTATCTCGCCCGCATATACCATTAGGGTTACAAGATTAAATACTTGCTGTTTTCTAAATTCAATGTTATCATGGTACAAATATCCATTCAAGAATAATAATGCGTTTTCATCTTCTGAATCTGCGACTGTATACTTATAAAACTTCTTCTTTGCGCCATCGCCCATGACAACATTATCATAAACATGATGGCATGTCATTAACTTGCCTTGATAATCAATAGAGTAATTACTAATACCACCACTACATCCAATTTGACCTAATGGATACTGATGAATTTCATTACCCATCCACATCAAATAAGGTTCCATAACTCGAGTCAAGAGTGGATGACGATAAAATTTGAATTGTGTATCGTCAATTTCTCTCAACTTCTTTATTAAAATAGCATAATTTTTGCATTCTGTCAATGTCCAGTCGGAAGGTTGAGAAAAACTTGGTTGCGCAAGCCAGTCATGATGAGCATAATCGCTTGTGTTGAGTTTTACTACTGAATCTTGCCATTCATCAAAAAATTTATACCAAGCAAATAAATTATTTCCTTGCGCTAAATCAAAGTATTGCTTACTATTCATGGTTGCTTTTGGCGCAGTATGAATATGAAAAAATTTATTACAATGTTCATTACCATAAATAATAAGCTCTTTTAGCGTATTCCATGTATCTCTTGTTGCATTCTCTGCGCGATTCGTATCATTAATTTGCGGCGGTCCATCAATAGAGAACTGAACATTCAACCACAGTAAACGATCAGGATGAGTTTGAGTATATTTATAAATGGCTTCAGCAAATCCTAATACAGATTGAGATCCATTAGTAGAAAAATGAACTTCAATTACATTTGGAAAAAAGTCTAATAAGGGGGTAATAAAATCTTCAAACAAATCTTGATTTAATGTTGGCTCACCGCCCCATAAAGCCAATTGAATCAAATCATTTTTGTTATCTGCCATTTGTTTTATAATGGCTTGAGCAAAACTACCATCTGCTAATGCTTGTCGAATGGCTCCATTATTTTTTAACATGGAATCAGGATTTTTATGTATAAAGCAATAACTGCATTTCATATTACAAGATGCTGTATAAACTATATCCAAATTACGCACTTGTGTGTACATACTCGCGAATCCTTTCCAACAATTCATCAAAATGTTGATTAATAAAACGTTTCCCACCGCACTTTGCTAAAGCAAAAGCGCTATAGTGAGTAGAGCAGTTAGGCGGATTATAATAATCATTATTATTAGTTGACCTATAAGACCCATTATGCGAATTATTAGAACTACAATTCGCGCAATGACGATTGTACATATCATTGGCTTGAGTTAAAGCAGTTGATAAACCTTCTGCTCTAATAGGTGTGCCTGCACTTGCACTTAATGTTGTCCAACTATAAGCCATATTATCCCTCCTTTTTTAAGAACTCCCATTTTATTTTCAACATTTGACCGCCACACTTTTGACCGCGCCAATATCTATATGCTACACTGAAAGTACCAGCACGTACATTATTACAGTAACTACCATTGGAAGAATTGCCATTATTTGAAGTACATGATGTAGATGCACGATAACTGTTTGCGGCAGCTTGCCCAATTCGATTTAGTTCATTGATTGCGGCCGCATACATTGTAGTACCAGATGAAACAGTTGCATAACTATTCCATGACGCATTTGCACCAGTTGTTTTTCGATATGCATTAGCGATAGCATTTTTAACACTATTATAATCTGATGCTAGAGCCGGATTGCCTTGCGATAAAGCCATTAATTTCACCCCTTACTAGTTGTCGATAATCATCTTTTACAAAATAATCCAAGATGTTATCAACAATTAATTCGATGGATGTTCGTCCGCTTAATTTAAAATGAGTATATCCTAATGGCACATAAATATTATCTATCTGTTGTTTGTTAATAACCAATGGATTATTGATTCGCATTTGTTTATAATGGCATTGCAATTTTGCTATATCAAGTGCCTCAAATGCTAATTGACTTTTTGCGAAGTCACGATAATGCTCATAAATATATGGACAATCAGGTGAGCAAAAATCATTTGCTAAGATCTCAATTCTAGAACGAGCTTCTACAGGAATAGAGTTGAGAAAGTCAAAATCTATATTGTGCTTCCTTTCCATTACCAGAAAAGCATAATCTAAATTTGCATAATTATTATAACCTTCATTAGCAATAATACTACGACAATATTTATAATTTGGATAATGCTCGCGCAAATAGTGTTCTAAGATTGGAGATGTTACCAAAATATAATTCATACCATTATGTCCAGCTTCTGCTAATAAATTACAATATCTATCGTAGCAATCTTCTTTCGTTAATAAAGGATTTGTGAATGTCCAAGCGATAGGAAATTTCAAAACATCATTATAATATGCTACAAGATCTCTAATTGTATTCATAAGCATAAATTTTTCAGAGCATAATAAACTACCACCATTCCAGAGGGTATTTGGTGGTGCTCCATAAATAAATTGTACTGCTTGTTCTGGATATAAAACTTCAGGAGCATATTCTTGTAATGAGCATAATACACAATACACTTTATCTCCTAAAACAAAATCTGGTAGCATATAATGGATCATTTTATTTCTCCAAATATTCTTTTGATATATATATTATATCAAAAAATTTAGGTTTCAGCAACTGGATTTGTTATAATCATCATAGCATATTCACCAATAGCAACATCAGTAAAATCAAAAATTACTTTGTTATCTTGCGGATGGCCCGTGATAATGTAAATACTTTCACCATAAAGAATTGTTACTACTTTATCCTGTTCGGTATATACTCGCGGCAAGTACCAAGTAGTTTCATAAAATGGTTTAGTAATATTGATATAATACATTTCATCTAATTGGAAATCTGCATTGCCAAAAATAGTAATCAATTCAGACATTATATTTTCATCTGACATGACTTCAGTCCAAAGATCAATAGCTTCATCAAATTCTGCCATCTGG